>Ga0307514_10000090_pt1 | contig 252169 bp, 215 predicted proteins | sample 16_EM_MG_FD_203088 | JGI IMG/M metagenome (GOLD analysis project Ga0307514, IMG submission 203088) | Populus trichocarpa ectomycorrhiza microbial communities from riparian zone in the Pacific Northwest, United States - 16_EM | ecosystem: Host-associated > Plants > Roots > Unclassified... | reverse complement strand
GCACATCGTTTTGCATTCAGCCTGTTCGGGAGCTTCTGGGAGCTTCTGGAAGGATCGGTGTGGCTGTTCAGAACAGCTGAGTCATTGAGTTATGACTTCCGAACCATTTTACATTTTGCTGATGTGGAATGCGTTTGAAGCGATTTCGTAACCGGTCAACCGGTGGCCAGCAAAGGAGACAGTGACATACAGTATGGTATTTGGATAGTCTAAGAGAAGTGGGCAGATAATGGACCGCGGATACTTGGGAGATATCCGCAGACACACAGGAAACCCCCATGCAGTGCTGCAGTTCGTCCGCCAGAGGAATGCGCTGGGTATGTGATTTGCGACAGACTTGAGAGACCGGCAGTGGTAATCACTACCATGAATCCACCAAGTCTGCGGACTGTTCTACTGAGAGAGCAAGAAAGCTTTGTTTGCCGTACACTGTTTACCTTGACCCTAAACCTTCAATGATGACAACCCCAGTCCTCCACCTGGGAGGCTGTGTAGGAGGTTCCACGATCGACAGGATTGCATCCCCTTGGGTGAGTTGAGACAGAAGAGCAACCTTTTGAGGAGCGTCTCCAATTCGAATTGCAGCTATGGCAAAGAGTCTCCAACTTTGACACCAACACCAACACCAACACCAACACCAACACCAACACCAATACCAAGACTGACACCAACACATATTCCATATCGAGTATCCGCCACCATACAACAGCTTATGCGCACTTGCGTTCAAAAAGACATGATGATCAACACTTCCACATTGTTTGTCGAGCGGAAGTTAATATCGCCACGGAGTAGCGTCTCCAATTTCGATGCACCATGTACAACAGATTATGCCAATTTTGACACCAACACCAGAACCCATGATTGGTACTGAGAGGCTGCGCATGGGGATCAACAACGCTCCAGCTGGTTGGAGCAGTACCCTTGACACAGTACACGGCAAGTACTGCTGGTTGATATATATTGTCCAACACAATACTGATCACGATACAACAGGACGGTGTTTCACCTTCGCAGGAGCAGTTGACTGGAAGTCATGTCAGTTAAAGCCGACAGCACAATCGGCTACCGACCTCAGAAAGCATGAGCGGGACAATGGTCTTTTGGGAGGAGCTCAGGGCATTCATGATTTACCTTCCATCTTCTGTGTTCTGTCTTCTGTTTGTTTTCTGTCTGTTCATCAGCAAAATGTATTTTAGTCACTGGGATCCTCCAGGAGTGTCTGAGAGGAGGTGGAGTGTAAACTTACAAGCATGAATTTCAGGAGAGAACCAGACGCTAGAAGGGCGTTCTGGCCAGCCATCAGAGTAAGTGGGTTCTCTGATGACTGCCATGGGAGCACCTGGGACTGTCACCCAACCAATGCGGGAATCCAAAACTAACTACTCCAAAGGATAGGTTGACACGGAGGATGACAGTTATGGCAGTTATGCGTCGGCCTTCACATACCGATCAACCATAGATTCAGATATTGAACTGGGTTGGAGCACGATGAGCCCTGCCTGCACCTAAAAGTTTAGTGTCTGACGGATGACACTCTGTGTGCTGGCAGCAACAGATTCAAAGATGATGCAATGTGGGTATACATGGTTCCGAGGCGTGCCTGGAGTGGGATCATATGTGAATGATGAGTGCCTGCATTGTCAAAATTAGCCTTTGAATAGAATATGTGTGCAGTGTCAAATCTGAGACCATCACACTCGACACAAGAGTGAATCTGAAATGTGCCTGAACTTCATTCCTGAGTGACAAAATCCTTGGCCGTATTATTCAGGTAAGCCTGAAATACGCGAGCCATGTCTCAGGACACGATACATTAACTGGATATCGCTTAGACAGTCTTTCCATCCCCGGATGATTAGAGAGATACAGTACTAGATCAGTCTCAGGAGATTTGAGCAGTTGACAGCGATTGTCTTGTGCAATTGACTGTGAATTATACGACATTGTTGATTCAGAGAATATCCCAAATCCTTTCATGAGTCTAGTAGCCAGGGCGCATGAAATAGACAAGCAACAAATAATTGGAATCACACTCGGAGGTTCAGGCTCACCTGAAAACACCAATCTGGTTTCACAGATTTCGGTATCTTAATTCCACACGTAGAATATGGCATGATGATGCGTAGTGACTCCAGCTTCGACAGATTCTCCCAAGAGAAGATACTGTAGCGCGGAATTTCACATAGTACTCTATTAAACTGGCGCACCTACTTTGCATCACATATTGGTTCATCCAATTGAGGCTATGATTCAGTTTACCAGATATCTGTTGACCATTGACATCATCTCATATTCATCACAATAATTAACCAACACGAAATGGAATCAAACTCTAACCAATACTCCTGTACTCCTCAATTCGGCCTTCTTCTCCATACTATTTGACTATTTTGCATCAGTTGGTGAGATTGTGTTGATTGGATGATTAGAGAGGCGTACCTTGATTTCACTCCCCTGATAGTTATCGTTCATCCTCACCATCTGACTGCACGCAATCTCCATGCTCCGTACGCTGCTTCATATGGTCCTGCCAACACTCCAGAATCCGGTATATCATTGTCGTCGTGATGGTTGGATGGCTCATCAGACCATTCAGGACTCTCATTTGAGCCACTCCAGAGAGCTGGTGGAGATCACTCGCTCTGTTATCATAATCATTGGGTCCAGTCTTCAATAGCCATGTGTATGGAACTCTGTTTTGCCCCAGCAGGACTATCTGTGCAAATGCCTGCTGCTTCTCATTCAATCCTGAGATCTTCTGAGTTATTACCGCGTGGTTTGCTGCTGTGAGATTTAGGACTATCGTACCCACTGTGAGTGTAGTTACAAACACGGAGGAATTTGGTGAATATTTGGAATTTGAGCTGTATTTCTGTCTGCTCATCGATGCCCTTTTCTGAATCCATGTAGAAAATATCCAACTGATCTGCAAAACACTTTGTGAGCCACCACTTCAAATGATGAAGTAGGTTTGGCAGAGGACAAAATCCCACGGCCTTTTGAGGAGGAGGTGCAGGATGCAAGGCACTTTTAGGACTTTCAGGCTTGTGCAGGAGTGCTTCATATGATGCTTCATATTTGTCAGGTTCGGGATACTCTGCACGTTCTTCGCAATCATTTGCAGAATTGTCTCTCTCAGCGATCGGAAAATTGGACAATCCACCCAAGTCTCGACTGGCCATTCTTCGTACCATTATCCTGAAACATCATTCCGATCCTCAGTGTCTCCCTATACCAATGAGATGCATGCCAGCTGCTCTCTATGTACCCTCCATGCTCCTGAAGCAACCCATGAAATGTATCTCTCGACAAGAGTCTTTGGTTTTGTCAGCTCGGCCTCAGTCCATTCAAGATCAGAACGAGGAGCATTTTCCTTCAGTATCCGAACCAGTGGTTTCCCATTCGCTAGTTTTGATTCTGACCGCCTCCTAATCCTCCAGGTTTTTGCAATCTGTATCAGCCAGTGGGCCGCATCCTGTTGAGCAACTTCGTCTTCAGTGTGGATGGCATCCATCAATCTCTTAACAGTGGAATACAGTGCATCGGCGCCGTGCTTTTCCATCACAGTCTCATCCTCTGGATCTTCAGACGCACCTGTAAACAGCCACATTGTCTGATGACACCAGTCATAGAGTGAATGGAATCTGGTCGTTGCAGTGACTTGAAGTTTGAATGCAATTCTTGTAGTCATGGCAATTATCCAGCACACGCAATATTTTGTCTTGTACCAATGAGACTGATCAAAAATCCCAAAACTCCATGAACAGCATGAGAGCTGGCCATTGCTTGATGGATTCGCTCTGGATGTTAAAGTATCATACGACACAGGGTGGATATTTCATCATTTCTGCAGCTGATCAATACAGGTATTCATATCCTAGTGGGGGAGATTCACATTTTTGGCGTGCAACAAGTTGACGAGTTTGAAATCAGTTCCTGGTGTCATCTCGTCGATGACAGTCTTGAAGGTCTCTCCCACTCCGGGCATTGTGACCACCAAGATTGGTTCATAGGCCAATATAAGTGCTGGATCCCAGTGAGGTGGTGTTGTCTGTATCTCCAACAGGCGGCAGGGTACAGAATTCAATCCCTGGAGTGGATGCCACTCCCATTGTTAACCTACAATGCTGGGAAAGTCATTTTGCGCCAAAATCACCCACTCTGCAAGGCTATTCCCCCATAAAATGGACAGTGGCAACCTCATTACAACTTTCTCAGTCACCAATTTGCAAAGCATTGTCGCTGCAACCGATGTAACAGTCTTTCCAAGACCAATCTCATCCGCCACCAGTGCTCCTGGCATATCAGCATTCCAAACTGATCTCCGCTCCACAAACTATATGGCCCAAACCTGGTGAGCCAGAATCTTTGTTCTGGACAGGCCTGGAATTGAATATTTGTCGCCTGGAACATGGTCCTCTGTTGATTGGCAAATAGGATGTGCATTCATCAGCCTGACCGCCTCATTAAGACACTGATGTTCAAATTCGTTGTAGATTGTGTTGAGAACAGTGCTCAGTACTACAATGGAATTATCTGAATCGAGGACCTCCTCGCCATTCACTTGCTGCTGAACTTCTCTTGCACCTTGGTTGGTCTTCTTTTAATCCTCAATGATCTCTTTCAGTTGCTCTGAGGTAAGTTGGGCAGATGGGCTCATACTCCAGCACTCCTGGAATTCGTTGCGATGTTAGGTATTTCACAGACAAGCATTTAGACGCAATAATATGTACTCAATTCTATTCACTCAATCAGAACTTACATTAATACTTTCAATCTCATTCCCGCCTGCCTCCTCATCCACCACTCATTCGTTTTCATCGGATCCCTCCGAAGTCTAAGTATACTGATTAGCAGTGGGCATAACTTACCTGAAAGAGGTTAGTGGGGATTACCTTGGCCGGTCTCATTACGTGCTCTGCAACATCCTTCCCTGTCACTGCCTTCATTTCTAACATAAATAGTTTCACATTGTGTCCCAATTTCAAATTGAATGAATTAGAAAGAGAACTGTTGTATGGAATCTGAACGTATAGAGGGTTATTCATCATTTGCCCCGGTGCGTATCATCCCATATACTCTTCCTCCTCTTCTTCCTGCATCAAGTTGCATTTGTATATCGCAGTCAGACAGTATTGTTCTTTCAGGCAACAATTTTGTTCGATGAAATCAATCAGCTCCTCCCAGTGCCTCACATCTTTGTTTAAAGCTTGGAGTTGATTGCTGGATGTTTTGTCATTGTTGACGTTCGGCACTCGACAAATCACAACCATGAAAGTTGTATTTGGCAACTCTGGGACGTTACCTCCCGCTTTGTTGCCCCCGCGCTCTGCCAAATCAGTCACTGGTCGCATGTGGCCTCGCCTTCCCTTCTTCCTCGGCTCCCAAACCTCACTTGCACATTTCTTCGAAAATATCTCAACCCACTGTTGCCAAATCCGTTTGGCAGTACCGACATTTTTCAAAGGCAGCCAGGTCTCGAACCCATCGACAATATCTGGAACTGCCGTCTCCCAGTGCAGGTGTCGATCTCTCAGCTTTTCAAAATGGCTCCGTCCCGGGATAATGGACCGATGCTTCTTCTCCAGAAACCCAGCCACCCATACTTTCTTCCACTTGTTGAACACACTAAAGTTGGGCTGCCATATCCTTTTGGCAAATTGCTTGAAGGAGAATTCCATTTGCTTCAAGTTGATTAGGGCTTTGCCTTCAGCACAGCCCAAGTCTGATGAATCACTGCTCTCATAATCTGCATCGAATTCGTCATAAGTAATCTCTGGTAATGGGGGCAACTCAGCAATCCCTGCAACATCTGTCCTGCGCGGTTCCGCAGCTGGCTGAAATTGTTTCGTTGGAAGGCCCATGCGGGGTGGCCCGGGTGTGGTGGGAAGGTTTTCGTATGGAGTTGAGGTGGAAGATGTCGGCTGAATGACTAGATTGTTTTGAGGTGGTGCTGGAGGCACTCTGGGTGCGCCTGGAGATGATGGCTCCTGTCCAGTGAATTGCTGAGAGGGGAACATTTGAGGTCCACCATAACCTCCTTGGGGGAAATCGTATCCTTGTCACAATGGCCCATAACTCGGATATCCCTGGGTTACAGCTGAGCTTGGTTGTGAGCTTGGTGTCATATTGAATGGAGCAGGGTGGTAGAACTGGGGAGTGCCTGGTAATGGTGCCTGCGAAGGCGGGTAACTATACCCCGGTGGTGGATGAAATTGATTCAGGGGTTGCCTGAATTGAGTGTCTTTGCTCGGTGTATTTCCAGCATCATCATCTGATGCTCCCACATTTTCCTCTGGGCGTTGTTGTCAGCCAAATAGCCCACCCGCTGGAGCCGGATTGGCTTTCTCCTGTGGAGATCCATTTGTCGACATTGTATGTGTTCCGACCCATAAGCCAAATCTTTCCATTGGCCAACGGTCCAACCCATATGCCAACTCGTGATTATGATGAATAAGTCAGCCGATATGGCAACCAATTAGACTGACCAAGGTGCTAAGGAAGATATTAGGAGGAGGTTAGGAAGGCGCAGTGAAGCACTATTTCTTTCAACCTTTGAACTTCCACATCATCACAACTGTCCTGCTTCATCATGGTGACTATCTTGTGCCTCCAACTCTGTGAGAAATTATATCAACTATAACACTAAATCATGATTTCTTTAGCTCTCACCACCTTCCCCATTGGCACTTTTGTTAGGTTCGCCCAACTACAGCATCTACACCAGCTGCTTGTAGTGCCAGCAGTACTGGGAAAGTTAGAGAGTACAAAAATTTGTTGAGTTTCCAAAGGAGAAGCCAAATGTCCAATAAGAGTCTATGCGAGCCATCCTGTTAGCGAGTGGACTGAACAATAGGCCAAAGAGTTGACTGCTTTGCCAATAGGTTAACTGCTTTACCATTTGGTTGACCCATATTCCAAGTCTTTCCATTGGCCAACAGGTCGTGTTGAGCTGATTGGAAGTACGGATATCACTATGCCAAAGACTCTGATGTAACTTGCCTCTTTTGTAGTTAGCACCATTAGTCATCGATTGACCTTATGTCGATGCGACATGTCTCGTTACACGATTCAATAGACACCCCCGCTCATACGCCCGCGCACACTCGACTACTCGAGCACACACCACTGTACAACAGGTTATGAGCCTTTGCGTTTGAACATGGCACCGACGATCAGCACTTCCATTTTCGTTTGTCGAGTGGAGGTCAACATCATCACGTAGAAGCGTCTCCACAAGCTAAGCAATTACCCCGCACCCCGCTGTATTTTTGACGGTGGCTGCTGGATGTCACCCGCACAGTCTGAGAGACTACGATAGCTGACGATTGCGATACAAAATATAACATCTCGTTACAGGATGAGTTCAACTACGATCACCATCACCAAGTTCAATGGCACGAACAATGCACAATGGGCAACCGAGATGGCCCTACTTCTGGAGCAGAAGCAAGTGTATGGTATCATCAAAGGATACGACGACAAGCCAGAAGAGCCAGCAGCAAACGCAACCGCTACAGAGAAGGCCGCTTTCAAAGACTGGATGAATCGCCATGGTGTTGCCAAATCGACTATCCTACTCGGCATGGAGCCGAGGATACAAGCGGAATATACGGTCGTCGACGATGCGGAGACGCTTTGGGAGAAGCTAGCATCAGCCTACAAGTCAAAGCTAAAGCTCAACATCTTCGAGGTTAGGGAAGACCTTTGGAGCATCAAGCTGCAGGACTGCGGAGATGTCGACAACTACGGATCGCGGATCGATTGGAAAGTCAAGGATTACAATCTCTGCGCAGGGCCAACGACCAATGACACCGATGCTGCCGACACCGATGCGAATGCAAAGACAATGGCCAAGATATGTGAGCAGGAACACATCTTCTACCTCCTTCGTGGAATCCCAAGGAACGACGAGTGGAAAGTCTTCCTGGAGCTCATGATGGACAAAAACGCCACGATGACCGCCACCCCCGATGAGATCGTCACCAAGCTCGTCAAAAAGGAAGCTGCAATCAAGAGAGAGAATGGGCTCGCTCCAGAAGCTCTGCTCTTTGCAAAGAAGGGTGGCAGAGGTGGTGGTAATGGCGGTAAAGCCGGTAGAGTGGGCAAAAGTCCAAGGAGGGATAAAAGAGATAATAAGAGAGATAATAAGGGAGACAAAGAGAAGGATTTCCGGAAGTGCTTTCATTGCCAGCGGCGAGGGCACACCACCGAGAACTGCTTGAGCAAGCAGCGCGGCGATCCTCCCAAGGCTGCCGATACTGTAGCAAGAGCATCGACTAAGACTACTTCGACCGAGAACTATTGGATGGTGGCCAGCTGAAGTGCTTCATCAAGTGATTGGTTCATCGATTGCGGATGCACCATTCACATCTCCGGCCATCGATCAATGTTCATCACCTACACCAAATATCCTCCGAATACAAAGATGGTGAAGGGATACAATGGGGTCACATCGTTTGCATCTGGATATGGAAGTGTTAGATTGACTTGCCAGCTGCCAGATGGAAAGACGGAAACAATCATACTCCAAGAAGTGGTGCATTTGCCGGGGTCGTTCAATCTCATCTCACAATCTCAGATCTTGGACAAGGACGTCAAAGTTGAACCGGTGAATCAGTACGGTCTCAACCTCTACAATCGCCATGGCAAGTTGATTGCCACTACACCTCAGGTCGATGGGCTATTCGTTCTGGATCGCATTCTGGGTCGAGCTCCGGAATCGACCGAATACACAGATATCGACGACAGCTGCCTGCTGGCACTTAAGACGACTGCGCATGCATCTCGTCAGGATGCAGAGAATCGGATGTTATGGCACTGCCGCCTGGCACACATCGGTCTAAAGGCTTTGGAGATCTTGGCGAAGGTCGTTTCCGACGCTTCGAAGATCACCGGGAAGTGCGATTGCAAGAGCTGCAACAAGTGCAAATCAGCTCGAAAGCCCTTTACTCCCACGACCTCTCGTGCCACTGAGTCTCTGCAGCTCGTGCTCACGGACATATGTGGTCCCCTGGAAACAGCCATCGGAGGAGGTCGATATATGCTGCTCTTCATTGACGACGCCACGAGGCACACGGATGAGTACATATTGAAGGACAAGTTGGAAGCCCTTGAGAAATTCAAAGAATGGAAGGCTCTTAGAGAAAAGGAGTCGGGCAAGCAAGTGAAGCGATTTCGTACAGATGGAGGCGGTGAGTACACCTCCAAGAAATTCGCAGAATACCTAAAATCAGAGGGTATACTAAAGGAAACGACTACGCCCAACACTCCTCAGTCTAATGGAGTCGTCGAACGGGCGAACCGCACGATCATGGAGCACGTACGATGCATGCTGGACGATGCCAGACTTTCGAAGAAGTACTGGGCCTTTGCAGTCTCAGTGGCAGTCTATCTCAAGAACTGCACTCCGACGCAATCGGTAGTCAGCAAGACTCTGTACGAGGCCTGGCATGGGAGGAAGCCATTTTTGAAGCATCTGCGTGTGTTGGGATGCTTGGCTTTCGTGCACGTTCCGAAATAGAAACGAAAGAAGCTGCATTACAGAGCCACTCCCAGCATATTCGTTGGGTACAGCATATCGACAAAGCAGTACTTCGTATACGATCCATTTGTCAAGACGCTTCACCGCTCCAGGGATGTGGTATTCAGAGAAGGAAAGGGGTACACAGTACCGAATTCTGCAGACAAAGCGATCTTGACCGAGCACTTCTACAGAGATGTTATCGAGGAACCCAAACCCAAACCCATAGAGAAGCAACCAACCAGAGATGGAAATTCCGAACGTCAAACGGTGTAGCCATTGGACGACAATTCACCTCCGGATCCTCCGAAGCCAAAGACAAAGAAGTCACAAGAATTGACTGGCCTTGAGATGTCACTTGGAGATGCATGGAAGCCGCCGGCCAAAGGTAGTCGCCGGAACCGCGCCGGGAAGGATACCTTGGCAGAGTCTGCACAATTGGCTCTTGAAGATGAGGAATGCAAGGATATGATTCCCATCTACGCCGCAGCTGTAATCTCCGATGATCATGAAGATGGCATCGACAATCCAAAGTCTTACAAAGCAGCAACCGAGTCTCCGCTCGCCGACAAATGGGATACGGCGATGAAGGATGAGTTACATGCAATTGGTCAGCATCAGGTCTTTGGAGATTTCGTGGAGCTTCCGGAAGGGAGAACGGCTTTGCCAAGTCATTGCGTATACAAGATCAAGCGCGATGGAGCAGGCAATGTGCAGCAGTTCAAGGCCAGGCTATTCTGTGGAGGAAATCACAAGATCGAAGGCATCGACTACCAGGCTACGTATGCACCGACCGCTCGCTTGGGCCACGTTAGGCTGGCACTCGCCATCGCCGCCAAGTACGATCTCGAGATCCATCAAATGGACGTCTGCACGGCTTTCTAGGGAGTTGACTTGGATGAAGAGATATATATGCACCCACCGCAGGGATATTTTCATTTGGTCCAATTAGGGAGATTAACTAAGACTTCGCAGAAGATGGTATTCCGCTTGAGAAAGTCTCGTCATGGCCTAAAGCAGTCCTCGCACATTTGGTACGGCACTTTTAAGGCCTTTGTGATCTCGATTGGATTCGTGGCATCACCTGTCGATGGAGGACTGTTCGTGCTCGATGATAAGGATCATAGCATAGTCTTTGTGGTAGTCGTTCTGTACGTCGATGATCTCCTCATCATGGCTAACCAGGGCTTGATTTGGCAGATCAAGGACCAGATGAAGAAGAGGTTCCGGATGCTTGATCTCAGGAGTGTCTCCTTCTATCTCGGCATGAACATCGAACGCAATCGGGAGCATCACACGATCGACACCCATCAGCACAGCTACATTCGGACGATCTTGGCGATGTTCAGAATGGAGGAGTCCAGACCAGTTGCCACCCCAATGGCGATGAAGCTTCACACGAGGAACCCCGACGAAGAAGCCTGCGATCTGACCATCTACCAATGTATGGTCGGAAGCCTCATGTACGCAATGACCACCACTCGGCCCGATATCGCATATGCCATCGGAGTCCTCAGCCGGTACAATCACGACCCGAGCAATGAGCATATGGTCGCTCTCAAGCCCATGTCTCGGTACTTCACTGGCACGAAGGACTGGCGTCTGTGTTTCGGAGGAGCACTCGAAGGAGAAAGTGCACTTAGATGCTCTGTCGATTCGGACTATGCTGGATGCCCGGATGACTATAAATCGACAAGTGGACTGGTCATCACCTTCGGAGGAGCGGTCGACTGGCAATCGAGAAAACAGAAGTCGACTGCCCAGTCCACGACTAATGCCGAATACTATGCCTTTGGAGTTGGCTGCATGAGACTCACACAGATCTCGCATCTCTTAAACGAGCTCGGCATCCCGACTATCCCTCACGTGTTCTCCGATTCACAGTCACTGATCGCGAGCATCAAGAACAGAATCTACTGCGGAACTGCAGTTTCACACATTGCAACCAAGTACTATCTTGCTACAGATATGGCTAGAGACGGAGAGATCGACTTGAGCTACGTACCGACTGCTGAGATGCTCGCCGACTGCTTCACAAAGCCACTGCCGAAGCCCGCCTTCTTGAGGCAGTGTGCTGCAATGGGAATGATCGGAATTGGACTCGGAAATGTCCTCGGGAATGGTCTCAGGATTGGAATCGGTAATGGAATCGGAAATGGTCTTGGGAATGGTCTCGGAAATGGTATCGGAATTGGACATGGAAATGGCATCGTAAATGCCATTGGAAAGCAAATTGATTGATTGGGCACGTTTGTTTCGAGGAGATCCACGTTGTTTAATTGGCTCCTCTTCTCCTTTGTTTGCTGTTCTTTGTTTGAAACGGACGTGATAGCCGTCCTGGAGGAGTGTTGAGCTGATTGGAAGTACGGATATCACTATGCCAAGGACTATGATGTACCTTGCCTCTTTTGTAGTTAGCACCATTAGTCATCGATCGACCTTATGTGGATGCGACATGTCTCATCACACGATAGAATAGACACACCTTCGCATACGCCCGCGCACACTCGACTACTCGAGCACACGTCACCGTACAACAGGTCGAACCATAGACCAAAGGGTTGACTGCTTTGCCTATAAGTCGACCTGTTGGCCAACAGAAAACTTTGGTGTATGAGTCAGAACATATGTGAACAAAAGATGGTGGTAAACAAATTATCAATTCAACTGGTGATTTCGAACGAAGTGGCGTATAGTTGACCATATTGGAGGTAGCAGTAATATTCGGCGGGATGAAGGCCTCTTATATCCATTTTCTGTGTCACGGACTGTGGTGTTTGACGGCACCTTTGATCTCATGATACCCAGGGGAGAAAAAGAAATCATAATCACAAACATCATGCCTTTCTTGTTGTGACGAACCTGTCGAGACGATTGATTGATTGCGTCTAAGTCTAAGATGACATGTAGCCTATATAGTAGCTGCCAGTCCTAATCCACAGCCACGTGATGACATACTCTACAAAGACTTGGTCTAACACTCCTCCAGGGCGTTATCACGTCCATCAAACACTAAGCCATAGAAAACAGACAGAAAATAAACAGAAGACAGAAGACAGAAGCCAAACCATGCCATGCCCTGAGCTCCCCCGAAATGACTCCCACACATGCCATTGGAGGCGTCAATCATGGGCCAATGCCTAAACTTGGTAGTCGATTGTGCTGTCGGCTTCAACTGTCTTGACTTCCAGTCAACCACTCCTCCGAAGGTGACACACAGTCCTGTTGTATTGTGATCGCAGCTGGAACGTCGTTGATTCCCATATGCAGCCTCTCGGTCCCAATATTGGGTTGTGCTGTCGGTGTCGAAATTGGAGACGCTTCTCGGTGACGATGTTGACTTCCGCTCGACAAACGAAGCGGAAGATCGTCATTTCCCTTTTAAACACAAGTGCTCATAACCTGTTGTACGGTGGCGGATGCTCGAGTAGTCGAGTGTGTGCGTGCGTATGCGAAGGTATGTCTGTGTCGGTATCGAAATTGGCATAACCTGTTGTACGGTGGCGCGTCGAAATTGGAGACGCTTCTCCGTGGTGATGTTAACTTCCACTCAACAAACAAAGTGGAAGTGTTGATCGTGATTTCTTTTTAAACGCAAGTGCTCGTAAGCTGTTGTACGGTGGCGGATGCTCGATATCGAAATTGGAGACGCTTCTCCATGGTGATGTTGACTTCTGCTCGACAAACGAGGTGGAAGTGTTGATCGTAGCCGGTTCTGTTGTGGATGCTCGTGTAGTCAAGTATGTCTCGGTGTCAGTGTCGGTGTCGGTGTCAAAATTGGAGACGCTTATCCATAGCTGCAATTCGAATTGGAGATGCTTTTCCGTAGGTCGCTCTTCCTCAGTTAGCCCTAGGAAACTCATTCCCGTAGATCGTGGATCCCCGTACTCAGCCTCCCTGGTGGAGGAGGGGTTGTCGTCATTGAAGGTTTAGGGTGAAGGTACAATACACACTGTACAGCTAACAAAGCTTCCTCGTCCTCACAGTAGAGGAGTCCACAGACTTCTTGGATTCATGGCAACAATTGCCACCGCCGGTCTCTCGAGTCTGTCACAAATCACATACCCAGCGCACTGTAGCGGATCAACCGCCGCTCTCCCTGGGGGTTTCGTGTGTGTCTGCCGACATCTCCCAAGTATCCGCGGTCCATTGCCCGCCCACTTCTTCTAAACTATCCAAATACCATACTGTATGTCGATCTGGTTGGCTTTGCCACCGGTTGACCTGTTCTCAAAATCGCTTCGAACATACTGACGACACGTCGTTCAGTAAGTTGCCATCCCTAGAGAAGCAGTCCATTACTCATCCCAGGGTGTAGACCCGATATTGACCCGAACTTATCCTGATGATGCCGATGTTGACCCGAACTCCTCCGAGGGTGTTGATCCGAGCTCCTCCGAGGGTGGTGACATGATGTCCTCCGAGGGTGTTGACACGATGTCCTCCGAGGGTGTTGACCCAATGTTGACCCAAACTTCTGCAATACTGCTCTCCGTACTCCCAAACGTGTCCTGTCAACGTATCGTTCGGTTGCCATAATCTCGTATACCCATAGAACTCATCACTGCGGCCATCACAGCCATCAAAGCCATCGCGGCCATCGCAGCTATCGCAGTCCTCTAAGCGGTTGAGTGAGATTCCGTCGAGAGGAGGCATCTGAGTCCTTTGTATCGTGGAATCGTCGTCCTGAGTCCGTAGGGTGTCTTGATCCCGGATGCGTTCGCAACGCATCCGGGACCCTGCGGCCTCAATCGTATGAAGGTTCGCGATTCGACTGTTATCTCCGCTTGATAGTTGTCAAAAACGGTGTCCGGATCGTGCTCGCGCCCGGGCTCATAACCTGTTGTGACAAACCTGTCGAGACGATTGATTGATTGAGTGTAAGTCTAAGATGACACGTAGCCTATATAGTGGCTGCCAGCCCTAATCCACAGCCACGTGATGATGTACTCTACAAAGACTCGGTCTAACATTTCTTTGTTATATGGTTGAATTCATATTCTAGGATATTGGATAGAAGCTCTCCTTTGTTCGGTTTATGACAGTAAAGGTCATAGAATGTATATGATATGATATCTCCTGGAAACCAACAAGAACTATATCTGATTGGAAGGTTAGCATGACTTGGCATTTTATACTCAAACTGTGTGTGTACGACCTACTACTTCATCCAATATGAGGCCAGTTAGTTGAGCACCAACAGTGATTGTTTCCTTTTGATCTTCTTGTGCAAACTTTGTTGTCTCTTTGGGATCCACCTACCGGTCAAGGATCGTTACTGATCAAAACATCCTACTAACCTATTAAGTTCTTAATGATCATTGAGTGGGCATACAGCCAGCTAGGGAACTTACCTATTCATTGTATTAAGCTGATATTATCTGCTGCTTGAGGCTTGAGCGTAAATATAATCTGCAGAATGCTGCAATGATGTAATATACGATATGGCTAATCATAGTAGCAACTGATGCTAGTTTGTAAAGAAAACTGATTGTGATGTGACTTTGTTTTACCCCTCCTCTGCATTTGGTGGGGTGTGATGCGGCTTTGAGAGTGATACACTAACCTGAGTTAGCTCGCTTTCAAACATTATCCATGAGGTTCCAATCCAGCAGCCAACCATACGCCCTGAAGCATCATCGAGATTCATCCGAACACTGAGTGTTTTTCAAATGTTAGCAATAGTCACCGGAGACATGTTAAATGCTTTATCTACAATAATACATTATGCAATGAGAACCGACTGGAAGCTCACTATCAACAATATCACCCAATATGGATGAATGAAAGGCTATTACCCAACAGGATTCTACCATCTGCCGGATGGGATCACCCTGATCAATCATGGTTTGACTACAGTAGGTGCACCTGAATGGCCATCGACAAGCTGTCAATTAATGATATACTCATAAACAACTTACAGGGTGTGCCACCACCACCCGTAGATACTCCCACCAAAGAATCAATCGATACTCAGCCACCTGATCTCACCTATACCTCTGATCCAACCAGGACACAGGCTCATAGTCAGGTCGTTGGAGTGGAAAATGTGGGGGGGAAAGCATATGGCACAGCAACTGGATTGTACAACAAGCATCACAAGTACTCAGAACAATGGAATCCATGGCATCCATTTTGGTCCGCACACGACTTTCAGCAGGCTCAGTCGTTTAGGCAGCCAATGATAACCTGGATAGATCAACATCTCAGGCATAAACTGCACTACTTCGAAATCAAATAATTCCAATTAGCCAATGCCCTGTGAAAGCTCCTTTCAGAACTCGATTTCAGGCTTGGCGATGATTGTTTGATTGAAGATGTCTCACATATAGTTGGAACATTATACTACCGGGATATTTTGAAATATATCCAGCTCCTTTGGGCACTTCTCTCATTTCAGGAGCACCTCGAGTTTGAACCAGCACGCCTCGCTGCCCATGAGGGCCATCGAATCTACAGCGAGATGAGTACGGGCAATTGGTGGTGGTATACACAGTATCGACTTCCTACCGGAGCGACAATTGTTCCAGTCAAACGTGCATCTGACAAGACTCACTTGGCCAATCTTTCTGGCGATCAGCATACCTGGCCGCTGTATCCCACAATTGGTAATATTCGAAAAGATATCCGCCGCACACCTCAACAGTGCGCCTCGATTCTTTCCGGGTTGATTCACTCTGCCCCAAAAGGTGCGAAATACATTGATGAAGCATGGCATTCCACGGTTGGAACTGTGATGTCTCAACTTAGGCATATTGACATCACTGGCCCTGGCTTGAAATTGGATTCTGCAGATGGATTGCAGCGACAACATTACCCTCTGTTGGCTGCCTGGTTTGGGGATTATCCGGAACATGTCATGGTTGCTCAAGTCTCATATGGCTCAGGCCTGATGTGTGAAATTCTTCAAGGTTCGCTGATGGGGCATTCAACTTTTTGACTACTCAACAACTCAAGGGACCGGCATATTTACCCGGAGCTGCTGGAGGACAATTATCTTGATGCTCAGCACACTGTAGGTGTCCACCCAATCCGCAACCAGTTCTGGCAATACTTTCTCTGCAATGTCTATTGCATTTGGCAGCCTGATGAATTGCATGAGTTGCTTCTGGGTTCAGTTAAAGACTGATTGCACAGGCTGCTCAAATACCTGAAGGATAGTAATGTCGAGGATCAATTTGACAGTCGATTCACATCGGTGCCACAATATCCCGGCCTCCAGTACCTCTCTAAACCCTGCCATTCATTAAAAAGCGGCACCTGGCAAGGTAAAGAGATCCGTGGAATGATCAGAATACTGTCAGTGAATTGCGCTCCAATTCTTGACTGCTCCAAAGATGACAGCAAAACTGTGGCGGAAAATGCCTTCTATGAAAAGGTAATGGGAGCTGTGCAGGCAGTATGTAAATTCTCTCTACTTGTCAGCCAACAAAACGACTCGGATCTATCCCTCAAAGTACTATTTGCTCAACTCAACCGATTTTACCAGAAGAAGAGTATTTTTCCAGAGCACAAAGTGTTGAAGTCTGCCAAGGCCAAAGTGGATGACCTGTTGGCAACGGAATCCCATCAATTACACGAACAAAGGATTCATAAGATTCGTGCTACAATGGAGGCCCTTTTGCATGGGGCTGAAAAGGTTTCCTCAACAAAGTGTAGGCAATTTTAGGTGCCCCTGAACAGAGGCAGCCAAGAGCCAACCACTTGGTCAGATGCTGATCGTCAGAAGGCAACTGAGCGACTGGAGCGCGAAATCCATCAAGTGACACCTGCTAAATGCAAGCTTTTCAATAAAGTATTCAAATATCATGAGCGGCAACAATTGCACGAAGTTCGAACCAAGGCAACCGGTCCCAGATGCAAATTGGCCAATGAACATAGCGTAATGAAAACTGCCGCTAATGACAAAGCATACGAGATGGCAAACATGAGCTCCAACAAGCGACTGCAATTTCAGGTCCGCCTATCCGATGCTGAGACAGAAGCCACTACCTGGAGTTTGGCTGATACGGAGCAGGTCACTAACCAGCTGGACAGATAGATTCAGGGCATGACCTCAAATGAACAGAAGCGGTTCAAGACGGAATTCTCCATCCGCTTGATCGAGTTTGAATCTGTGTGGGAGACAATAAGCATTCAGGCGCTCCGGAAAACCATTGAACAGTGCGTGATACATTTCGGATATGCAAAGATGCATGTTGTGAGCCATATATCAGAGCCAATTCGGCGAATGGGTTCCGGTGACAATTTTACCCCTGATATTTTTGAACGGCTACACATCGCCCATGTGAAAGAGGCATATCAATCTTGCAACAAAGTGAATTTTATCCAACATATGCTCAAACACAATAACCGGTGTACCGGTCTTGACTATATGGACAATACAGGGTCATATCTTGCACTCGAAGGCTGGTATGATATTGACTCTGTAAAGGTTTTCAACCTACTGTCCCCTACCGATAACTGGCGAAGTACACCCAGAGCCTATCAGTTACGTCTCCACACAATTCAGGACAAGCCCATTATCCGCCCTGTATCAAAGCATGTATATCATTTGAGAGGAATGCATGTCCGCGGAGTGTGAAGAAGTACCAAATTAACCTCACTCAGAAATGCATCTGAAGATTTCAGAATTCCCAACATTGGACCGCTAATCCACGCGCAAATTGAAGAGAACTGGGGACACGAAGTTAGTGGGCTCGTGCTCGGATATGATTAGAATATACTCATAGACAGTATATTTAATAAACTTCAGAATGGACTGTTGTATTACTATCAACCATTTCACAACCTGATTTCTGTTGAGCGTCTGGGACTTGATTGCACAGTGGAATATACCAATGCCAACCAATGGATCATACCTGAAGTTCATAACATCTGTGTCCAGTATATGCTAAGTGAAGAAAATGACCTCGAAACACCATCCAAGGACGAATCCTTCTTTTCCTGTATTATACTTCAGCTGGACTCCACTAAATCAGATCCTCCAATTTCAGGAGCGTCTACCAGCCGGGAAAGCAATATCGCCCTTCTCGAAGAGCAGCAAGAATACTCAGAAATGGGTATTACATCCTCAACTCAACAATACGGGGTGGTGATTCCAACAAAGTACCAAGATCTTCATGATTAGGCTGATTGTGTTGACGGGTTCATCCGGGTTGTCGAACAAATGAATAAGATGCATATTGTATCCATTGGAGCAATATTTGGGCCGTCACGTTTGGTGCCAGAAAATGCTGCATCAGGCGGCGTCATTGGCGTATGGCTTGTGAATAATCATTTTGGTTCTGATACCTACTGGACTGTATATTAATTAGATTAGAATGCCTGATTCAGGTGTGTAGCTGTAAGATAGTTCATCAAATTGTACTATTCGATATAGACATTATACATTATCACTCCCAGAGATACTCACTGCAGGTGCACCGGAATTGTCGAGGAGATCAGTGTAGTAGTCCCAGCAGCTCCAAAATGTTACCCACTTAAAGGTATGATTTTATCGCATTCTGAAGACGACCTCATACACTTTGGAATATTCTTGTATTCCCTTCCGCTTCTTCAGAAACGTTGAGAAGCACCTGAATGTGTTTTCAGAGTACCTGGAAAGCACATAGTTTTGCATTCAGCCTGTTTGGGAGCTTCTGGTAGCTCCTGGAAGGATTCAGGTGGCTACTCAGAAAACCATAGTTGTTGAGTCATGACTTCCGAATCATTTTCCATTTTGCTGATATTATTTTCATGGCTTAGTGTTTGACAGTTGTGATAACGCACTAGAGGAGTGTTAGAGCAAGTCTTCATAGAGTATATCATTACGTGGCTGTGGGTTAGGGCTGGCAGCTACTATATAGGCTACTTGTTATCTTAGACTTATGCTGAATCAATCAATCGTCTCGACAGGTTCGTCACAACAACCATTCGATGGAAGTAAATTTATACAGTGTGCTATGTCGCTTTGAGGTTATGAATGCTGTCAGTGATCGGATATAGGAATTTCTTTGTCTGCTATTTTATTTTAGGTTTCGTTGATATATCATACTAGTAGAAAATGTAATAGAACTGATAATTTACTAAAGACTGATCTGAAAGATGTGAAATCATAATTGCGATGATGAATAACCCTCCCGCAACAGTTGAACTTGAAGGTACGGATGATTCTGTATCAACAAATTAAACATTGTGAACCACTTCTGCATGGTAAAAATTATTAGTCAAATTAAGCTATAAGCGTCTTCAAAAACAAGAACTACACAAATCATAAAACGTATGGATCAAGTACTATCATCATTGCAAGAACAAATCCAATTGGGGGACGTAGGAGTAGGCCAAGAGATGCTTTGTGATATTGGGAAAGGAAGTGTGGACCCTTTGTGAAGTGCTCATTGTCAGATTCCCAAAAGTGGGTACACTGCTCATGACGGTTAAAAACAGCATCATGACAACAAAGAACACTGCGGAACAGTAAACCAATGCCATATTTCAGGGAAATCTGGATTTTATTTTTTTGAGTTTGTGGGTACATTAAACTAAATAAACTTAATGTAGGAAATGTAGTTTTTGCAAATGATGAAACTTCTTTATCGAAGACCTTCAAGGAAGGAAAGACTAAGCAGATCGACCATCAAGAACACCATACTACAAGATCGGTTATGAGACAATGGCGGCAAGGCTTTGGGCCACCGGAGCAGCAACCACCATCACCAAATCATATAGTGACCTTCTACCGGAAAATACAGCAGCCCAGGTGACCCACATTTTAGCTACCATCATACGGTGATGCTGGGTCAATGTTTCAATCGCAGATGAAAGTCAATGGAGATCAATTGACGCAGAGTTGACCTATAAGAGGACGATATACATGCCCGCTGCACACCGCTGTAGTGTGACCAGCCATTTTCACCACAACGTTGAAGCCAGTCACGTCAGAGCCTTGAAGACTGCGGATCTCGTATCGTGAGTTGTTTCTCGGCCTGTGCTGGAGTCATAGACACGGAAGTACATTGCCAGCTGCGAGTTGTGCCGCCAAATCCAAACATCGCACCGTGCACAGTATGGACTCATCATTCCACTGTCACCACCTGCTCGTGCCTGGGATGGACAAACGATGGTATTTGTTACCGACTTGCCAGAGTTAACAGCATAGGTATACACGGGGATCTTGGTAATCATCGAGCGTTTCACTAAAATGGTGACCTTCATCCCCTGCAGGTGACAAATTTTCTCCCTACAGCTAGCACAAATGTATTTCGAACATGTGATCTGCAAACGCGGTGTGCCAGACAATTTCACAACCGATCATTGCAATGAGTTTACCTGTTGCTTTTGGGACTGTGTTTGTTCCAACCTCAGTATCAATCACTGACTCTCGACTACTTTCCACCCACAGACTGTGAGTCAAACTGAGCGGCAGAACCCAATGATGAAACTGTACCTCTGAGCCTTCTTCAACTACTAGCTGGACAACTGAGTGCAATTGTTACTGCTGGTGGAATTTGCGTACATCAACTCCATTCATATTTCCATGCTGATGACACTCTTCTTGGTGAACTACAATTATAATCCTACGATGCAATTTAAGCCTCCAAAGGACCCCTGACTCGTATCACAGGTACAGGCAGACTCGTGGATGATAGGCATTGAAGTAACTCACCGAATTCTCAGGCAAACAATACTTGATGCCAAGAAGCGACAAACAATGTACACCGATGGGAAGAGATGACTTTTGCAATTGGAGACATAGTATAGCTATCAACCAGGAACTTGAAAACATCTAGACCTTCAAAGAAGCTCAATTATAAGTACACAGGACTGTATACGGTAAGTAAGATCATCAACAAGCATCCTATCAAACTTGACTTGCCAACAACGATGTGGAACAGCAATATTGTCTGTGAGTTGCTTCCTGATCATTATGCACTGCCAGTCGGAGGTCAACAGTCTTCAGAGCCTCACCTGGTCATAGTTGTGAAAACACAGGAATGGGAAGTCAACCACATACTCCACTCTAGGCCGTGCTATGGCAAGCTGCATTATCTCATCCAATGTGCCGGTTACAACCACATACACAGTAGCTGGGAACCAGCGAAGCATCTTGAAAACACCCGAGATCTGGGTGACCAGCTTCACCAAGTTCGTCCGGATTGGCCACCAATTAGATATATAGAGTTTGAGGGTGGAGGTACGGAGGACACAGAAGCAGTTTGGATGTTTCATTTGTACTGCTGTTTCTTCATTCCCTTGTCTTCTCTTTGATTGGATTGCAGCCGGGAATAAATGGCATTGGCAAGGGTTTTACCACCAGGCAAAGGAGGTGGAGTTCCACCATGTGCGGAATCCCCCAGAATGTCGCCATTGAGCAGTACCAATCGGTTGTGGGACTAATGGGTTTGTATGATTGCTTATGTAGAGTGATTGGTTCATTCTTTGTTTCCCTTTTATTCTTACTCTTATATACAGGCTTTGGCAGCCCAGGAGGTCTGCGCCTAAAGAGGGGGAAAATGTGATGGCGGCATGTAACCTGAGGCTGGGTAACTGCCATTGTATATAGGTTGCTGCTGACACACTTCGATCAGTATCGAACATCTTACCACTATACTCTGCATATATACTCACTCGTTCTAGTGTGTAACCGCCATAACATATCGTACCTCTGCGGTCAATCGTAGGCGTACGTGCTCTCACATCACACTATAACGGAGGGAATATACAAAGTCAACATTGGAAGGTAATATGAAGGTGGTTTTATTCACTTTGGATATATTGGAGTGAGATTTTATAAGATCCGGACATTGTCCCTTTGTTGGCATTGGTATATTCTGCCTTGCAATCAAGTCCCAGATACTCAACAGATGTAGGGCAGTGAAGATGTTGACCACAGTACAATAGCACTGTATGATGATTAATCAATGTCATATCTGTGAGTACATCCTGATCTTACCTGTGCACTTGTCCAATAACATTGTATCCCCAGTACTCTTCAGATTGTCAATCGGGTGGCTGTCAAAGTGGTGAATTCCAATATCTGCTAATGCCAGCCTCAGTGTAGTTACTTTGATACTTCTGCATGCTCTGCCTACAGGCATTTCTGTCAAATGATGTACCAGTTGTGATCCTTGTTAAACAAATGATTATTTCTGAAAATGCTGAAGGGATTCAAGCTACACTGGAGTTGGATTTCACTGTTTATGGATAGCAGACAGAGAGTTGAAAATGGTTACAGTGTAAATATCATACCAGTCTTTCCAGGCAAGATAGTAAAGTGACACCTCCATACCGTCAAGAGCAGTATAATGGTCATTACGTCTTAGAATGTGAGAAACATAATTGACATTGTTGGCAATTCGATGAGTCTCTTTTAATATGCTGATGTGTAGGGATTTACAAATGTCTGTGGTATAATTGTTTTCAGAAGACATTTGCCTGTATGACTCTCGTACATGTCTCACAAAATGCATTTTTGAATATCAAATGTGTATTATACATTGTTTAATTGTTTTCTGGAGCTTCTGAATGCCAAATGCCTCCCTTCAAGCTTAATTTCAATTAAGCCAATAGTGAATTCTTTCTTGTTCTGCAGCGGCTTATTTGATGTGATATTATAAGCTGTTTACTCCAGCTGTTACAGAATGTCATCTGTATCTGTTATACTACAGGTCTTGCTTATAGTCTCACCATCAGGTAGATGAAATTGACAAAGTTGTCTCAGTTCTTGTTCACTGCCCTGTGAATATTTTGTACTGGAGCACATTCATTTGAACATGTTTTGTGACAAAGTCACTTCTGGGACTGGTAGTGTTAGTCCTGACCTCCTGGATGAGGTACCACTCATCATGTACATATAATTTATTGACATGTTTGCATTTAACAGGTGTCACCTGATGGATTCTATACTCAAATTGCTCTTTTGCCATCTGGTGATCAGCATTTGACCATTTCATTGCCACATGTCGGGTTCTATCCAGGTGCATCCAAAATTGCCTACATTTGGTCTTATTAACCTTTTCACCACCATGTAGGGCAGACTTCGAGATCAGTTATTGCATGTTGTTGGGGTTGACACAGGGTGCTGCATTGACTCTGCTTAATGTGTATCTGTGAAATAGATGAATAGGCGACTCAATATACACATCACTGATTGGGTAGCTTCGCAATAGGTGAACATACGGATCCTTCTGGACCAGGATTTGGCCAGCTGGTGATGGGTACCGTGAAATCGTATATCTGAATATTATGAACCACACCTTCCGGAGAAGATGCATCTTGAAGTGTAGCTGAGTATACTTCATAACATTGACACTGACATTGTAGCAATAGCATATACTACCATATCAATTGTGAAGTTCAATTGATTGAACTATAAGCAGTTGTCAGGGGCAATGGTGCGCCTTGCTAAGCAGAAATAGATCGACCATACAGTGATGGGAGAGGATGAGCAGTACAAAGATTGAGCTGAGAAGGACATGATCGCAACAGAGAAATTGACACATCAGGCTGTAGCCTCTGGTTGGGTAAACCAACTTCGTACTGTGCGACACACAATCTTGGTCAATATAGAGCTGCCGTGGCAGACATCATATATGGTGATCACTGATGTGCGCACACATTTGGAGATGCTTGTGATGGCATACATGTTCCTGTTGCAGTTCAATATCCTTCAGATTAGGTTGGAGCTGAAAGACATAAGAATTGAGGATTGTCATGATGATGACACTGATGCTCTACAGTTCAACCAGAAGGTAAATAATGGCAATCAATGATCCGAGCTGTCGACCTTGTCATTGCGGGCGACAAGGACGCCAACAGGACTCCCCGATGTGGAGCACATGCTTTATCTCCTGTGTCCAACAGTTAGGCATGAAGATTGGAAGTTCTTCTTCATATTGATGATGGACAAATATGGAACAGCAATGCTCAAGCCAGATGAGGTTGAGATCAAATTGTTAAGAAAGGTGGCCACAATCCAGTGTGAGAAAAGCCTAGGATAGGTACACCTGCTATTCATGAAAGGACATAGCAATGTAAAAGCCCAGCGCATGAAGTGCAGTATAGATAATGAGAGTGACAAGGATATGGGCAACGGAAAAGGTTACCAATAACACTGGGAGTTCCACTCTAGTTCGTATTCAATGAATGCTCCTAATGAATCCTGTACTGATGAAGGAGATGAATAATAAGGCTTTACTCAGTATGTATATGAGTATTATCACCTGCAGAGACACAAAGTAACTGTTCCATTCCTTGCGTCCAATCGATAGTATCAACCAAAGATTGTTGTTGTAAGATATCAATTGTTGATGTACACAATGCAAGAGTATTACCCTAATTACGACTCACAAGCATTGTCCCAACAACTGGCACATATACTTGATGATGTACTGTCCAACAGTGCACAGACTCCAAGTATCGACTTCTCGGTAAGAAACAGCACAGTGGTTTCGCCTCTGCAGAGAAAGTAGTGGCCACTCAAGAGTATCCTAACAGAAGTATCCTCTGAACCACCACACTATCCGGCTGGCCTTTGGACTTTCTTTGGACTTCAATGTATGGTCTTGCTTACTTTCTGATCAACGACTTGTTTTGATTAATGTACTAACAATTCCCAGGTATAAACAGGTGATGGATATATCGGTGGCATAGAACTGAAAAATGAACATACAACTCTGGACTTCAAAGAACAAGTATTCTCGTTGACTTCAATGCAGAACTGGTACATAGTACACATGAATCAAGTCGAGGTCAAGTCTGCAGGTTGAGAAGGTCAATTGGTATCCGTAGATTGATTCTATTGTACATGATATATCTTCAATGTGCTTCCTCAATGTCGGTATCGCATATTATATATCAGACAATTCCACTCTTAACATTTCAAATATTGCGCTGGCCTACTTTGGAGTTCGCATACATGACTGCATCATCAACTTTGGCCTTTACCATTGGTCGGCAATGTTTAACTCACACGAGTACTAACTACATCATCAAGGAAATGTGCTCGTACTGTGACATAATTGCAATTTGGTGATACCTTGTTTGGATACAAGCATGTCTGAAGCCTATTATCAACAAATTGGTTTGTATCACCAAGAGCCAGAGATTGTGCCCTCTCATATACCCACTGAGAACATAACGCTTTAACAATTGTGGCAAATGACAGAACCCTTTATTTGAGTATAGTATGTTGGAGGCAAATCAACTGTTTTTGGTAACTGAGCTGTTTTGCCACATTTTGAATGGAGAGTATCCCACAGTATTCCGGACATGTGAATCCCTAGTTCTATTCACACAGAACAATATAGTGAGGTCGAAACAAGGATTGATTCATAGAAGTCCATTCTGTTGACAGGACTCCGATACATCAATTATTGGTTAGTAAGTTATTTTTTATGCACTGCTGCATATCGTGAGATGACATGGTGGTCTGATATTGACGACAGATCATCTCATCAGTAATAAACCATTGGAACAGAAGTGAAGAGTCATTTGGTTGGCGACTCGGAATCAGGTTACTCACCTCTAAGGAGTAACCATTGATAATTGAGAATCTGCAATTATATCTGATCCAAAGATAATACACATCATATTCAGATTTGGCTTCCACTGTTGTTGTGGATCTGTTGATACAAATGTTGAGTATTGGAGAAATGAGTAGTAGGTGAACAAATTCTGAAGGTTGATCAAATATGGGAATCTGAGTGGTAATTAGTGATTCCAGATGTAGTATCTTTATCGGGAAGTTTGAGTGATCCTTTATGGTCCGGGAAACATAACTTTAACGCAAAAGATGAATCATCACTCAACGTGATTCTGTTACCATTACAATCGTCATGAGGTGAGTAATGACTCAATATGAACTTGTGGTAACCCTTCTGTCAGAAAGGAACATTCCAAAATTTAATACAAAGATGATGTCATGGCGGTATGTAACCTGGGGCCAGGTAGTGGCCGTTCTACGTAGTCAGCTTGCCAGGAGCCTTAGATCTCTAGCAATAATCATACTGATCCATCTGCACCTACTGTCACTCACATTCATGGTTGCAACCGCATTCCAATAATCACCATACATATGCCTGTAAGGTCTAACTCTGCCATGCACACTTTAACACAAGTATTAGTTTTACAATGAACAGATACATTTCACTTACGGGATTGTGCAAGTCAACCCCGATTCCGTTATGCCTCACCCTTAAGTCAACAAATAAGAATACTGCCCTCAAAACCAGATATTGAAGCTTGATTACTGCAAGAATCGATCACTGATTATTTCATTATTCAATTAGGCTCCCTGATGGCAGCGGAGATGAGTTTCGAATACGAAGAGCATCACAGGCAATGCTAACAATTATCATGATTACTGGATTCAAGAATTGAGCCTTGTGTAATGGCAGCACTTGAACCAGGGCCAGGTAACGGCCAGTCCAAAGAGTTGGCTCGCCATAAGCCTTAGATCTGTAGCGATAATCTCACCTACACATCCACATGTACTATCACTCATATCCAGGTTTGCAACAGTATTTCTATAATTACCATACCTATACCTATGAGGCTGAACTCAGGCATATGTACCCTTACACTAGTATCACCTTTTCAGTAAATGGATACATTTCGCTCTTGGGATTACGAGTTGACCATTTTATGCTTGTTTCCAACATGTGACATCTCCTAGGCAAGAATTCAGAATGCCACCCTTCAAATGAGATATCGATGTATTATTACTACAATGTACAAAGTGGTGACTATTCCATCATTCAATTGAGACGCTGATTGCACCGGAGTAGAGATCAGACCAGTTGGCATACAAAGCATGTCACCAGCAATGAACAGGATGAACACGAGAACAGCACAGACCATTCGATACAGCCAAAGAGTGGAATCAAATATGCTCAATCCAATTTGGTTCACACACCATTCCTACAAGTCACAAGAGTGTGATCACCAGTCCAAATAGCTACAATGGATGGAGTGGCCTTACCTGTGAATGTGGCCATATCATGAATTGGAGGTGAGGTCAGAGACGATTTACCAGTTGGAACAGTTACTACGTCATGTCTTTCAACTGAGCAAAGTGCCCCTGGTTCAGTTTGTGGGTACACCCACAGCTCTAGCATCCTCAAAGAAGCCAATATGCAGAACCATTATGCTGATACCTATGCATACAAGACCAGAGTGACAAATGGCTACAGGGGAGGATCTGTGTATGAATGAAGCACTATAGCTGCACGAAGGTCTGCCTGGGTAAATTGCACATACAGATGAAACACCCTGTGATCAATGCACTCTTGCAGTCGTAAATTACTGCACAAGCCGTGTGCACCTACACAGAAGACACCCTACGATTGTAGGACATTGATGATGAGATTCTTTCACTCAATGGAAGCGATCTTATAGCGGTGATACGTTGCACAGTGTGAAGTGCATATACAGTCCAAGGCTAGCACAATTCTGCAAACTGTCTACAATGACTACAATGACTACGGTGACTATGATGACATCTGAGAAATATTCACTGGCAATCGAAGTTCACTGACCGTATGAATGATTATCGAGTGCAATAATATTAAAGATAAGGCAGCAATTGACAAATCAATTCCCAACCACCCTTCAATTCTCAACAGGCAAAACTAATTGGCACCACAGACTAATGGTAACTGTGGAGGGATACGTTCAGTCAATATTAATATGACACTGAAACACCGGATTCGGCACACCTAGTACACATAATCCAGATGAGACAGAATTGATGAGACGCAGCATGTACAGGCTGTTTTGGACTTAATAGCAACCACAATCTTTATGAACCGAGGCATTTCAAGCGACTTGGGATATCATTTGGTGGCACAAATCACCACCCTCAGCATGAACAGAGTTGGGATGCAACATGCAATGGACACTGGAAGATGACATCGATCACAGTCCGGTGCTTTGACTATGTCGGACCACTAGACAGGTCAGACGTGTAAGTGATGCCAATGCATGCGTATGATTCAGTATGTGGCTTGTCATGTTTCTCCAAACAAAATGCTGACATTGACTGGACACGATTTACTCCGCGCAATCACAGAGTGCAAGTGGAGTGGTGGAATTGACACCTATGACTACCGCATTGGCAATGAAGGTCTCAGAAGCTGAAAATGATAATGTCAAGACAAGCTTCTGGGGTACTGTTCACTTATACAGACACTTGGCGCAACATCAGCCAACGACTTTCTAACTGGCATTGAAGTTGTTATAGAATTTACTTACAGTATAGGGAATGCATAGGGCTGCGGAGAGTGACTTCAGAAGACATCACTCTGGATTCCCCAGGTGAGAATTGAGATCAATGCACTAGACGCAATGAGGAGGGAGCAGTGGCGGTAGCTGCGACAGAAGTGCTGCTCTGAGAAGACACTTGAATTACTGCAACTGGCTCACTGACACCAGAAGGGATTGACCAGACGGCTGGCCTTGGCTGCTGTGTGGGCGGACAATCAATGACAAGGCCTCCTGGATATTCCCTTTCACTGCTTCCATCCATTCATGATGTTTTGGCTAACATAGATGGAGCAGTTTGGAGACATTCCCAACAAATGAATGACAACTGAGAGTGAACATTATATATTGGAACGCCACAGACTTATGAAGCAAATGAAACCCAGGTACACAGTCCCTGCAAGAGACTATCATCAACACTAGGTGAATTGGAATGACCAGCGCCAATAAGCGTATCCCGGATATGCTTTGAGGTGGATGATAATCAATCGTTTACTATGGCAATATACACGAAGTTGTGTGGAATTCTACTCTATCTAATGTAGTTAGTTTCAATGACAATCTAGAAGGCTACCAATTGAATGCTGAGATACAGATGTATGTACTGGCTGCCTTGCCGCACGGAGTACAATACCAAATACAACGCAATATCTGATTCGAAGTTATTCTACCTGTAATACTTGCAAATACGATGCCAACTCACACTCCATGATCCCCAGTGACACAACTACCATCTCATTCAACAATTGGAAATGGACCACCCAATTAAGCGCGACCAATCTATGGTCCCTATGATGCACTATGAGATCAGTCATTGGCAGAGCAATGACTTCCAAAACACAGAGATGATCACACTAGAATCTCAAACAACCCCTACCACACAAAATTTCCATCCTGCAAATGCAGGCAAGAGGTGTCTGAACAACGATTAGTCAACTAAGTCAAGCGAAGCGATGGTATACACACTTACTGATGAATTGACAACCTACGCTCAGGAAGAGCCAGCAAGCACACCCCGCGATCTAAGACAATGGGTTCACCTCGCATATAACGGACATCCAATTGTCCTGTAAATGCACCAGAGATATGACAAATCAAACAAGCCTGATTCATGCTGAATGAGTGGAATGGCCCTACCAAACAAGTTCAGAACAAGATACCGCACGGCTGCAATATGGTCACCGAATTTGTACCAAAGGTGATTAAAAAACACCGCCGAGCGTACTGAAGAGCCTACTGCATGGCATCATCAGAGCCAGTCAACATAACTACAAAGCGATGATCACTGAGATTTCACAGCAACACATATCGCTGCCGAAGAACATCACATTGAGACCAAGAAGATTACCAGAAGCCAGACCATCCTGGCACACTGATGAGATTCTCACCGAATGGCGTACCGAATAATCCAAAGCAATCACCAAACGGTGTAAGAAACGAAATGCGAAACCATTTCATGAAAGCTGTCTGCCGAGATGGCCAATTGAAGTCGACCGAGTACACATGGATGGTATCATCCGAATGTCTTTGACAAATGCAAAGTCCACTAAAACCCGGCTGAATACCACATCAAGAGATGTCGAGATCTGCAAATGCAAAGAGTAAAGCAGCTTGCGGGGAGGAGCAGCACACTCCTGTCACGGGGGGGTATGACCACCCTGTGTGAAGCGTACCTGTTGGATATGGATCAATGACATACCGCCCACAGTAATGCAATTGGGGCATCCATTTACCCTCTAATGGTCACCAGCAATTCACCTGAGAAGCAACAGCTATGACGATGCCAGGAGAGAATGCTCACAATATTCCCCATCGTCACGACTTTCCACCATTCCAATGGCATCCCGATTGAGACGATTGGGATGCCTGAAACAACAGTACGTCATCAGGCAGAACATGTCACGAGAAGGCAGTGATATTGCAACAATGTTGAGATTTAGCACATTCAGACACCTCATGCAACAGTAAGTCCACGGACAAACCAAGAGAGGATAGTCACTGGACAGCAGACAACACAAAAGAACAACGGGATTCGAAGGAAGATAGTCTGAACAAAATTCTTTATCAAATCAGGGATTACAGTTACAATCCTGGATAACCTATGAATCCCAATGTCAATTCCGAAATCCGCGGTACACTACTACCTACACACAATCTCAATTGACCATCAATACATATTCATTGATAGCGCAATGAATATTCCAACCAAGGGAGATAGGCGTGTCAGATCTGTCAAGTTCTACTGACAAGTGAAAAGCCCATCTTGGAGTCCTAACATAAAGCCAGACACCTACCGGACACAGTCTACCACATCCCACTCCAATAGGTCTACCAAGAAATCGACCTACAAGTCAATCAAGAAGTTGACCAACCAGTCTACGTAGCTGACTAAGATACTACTGAAGCCACCTGGGGAGATAACAACAATGAAGTCGACCTGATGGTCTCCGAACAGAACTTAGATAGATGATTACCAAGTCAATGCTACATCCCGATCACTACAAGCTGCAACATATATTCACCTGAGCATGCAAATGCGGTGCATAAAACTCAGACCGTACTAGCACGCTTGAACTTGATATAGTTCACCAACATTAGAGATGCTGTTTTGTTACATGTCAACAAATGAGAGGACACTCCATAATTGATGTAAACGATTGATGATTACTGAAGGCTACGAGCGGTGCAGGCAGCAGAAGCTCTGATGGATGCCAAATCCTGAGCCGATACAGTTCCACAGTCACGAATTCTCACAATCACCAATGTCGAGATACACATGGTATGAATATGGTAATGGATGGCTAGTCAGATGCTGCATGAGTTTGAGAGTAGAGATATGGAGGAATTGAAGTTCGGGACTCAGGGCCGGAGGAAATGGGTAAATAGCTGTGGAACTCAGCACCGGAGGAAAGTTATGAATTGTGCTGTCCTTTCTTCTGTTGCTATCTTCTCTTCCCAACTCCATACCTAATAACTTCATTGGATCTCAGCCCGGTATAAGTGGCCTTGGCATGGGTTTTGCCCCTCCAGTTTGTCGTTTAGTGGAGGTGGAGTCTCCCTGTACACCGGATCTGCTGAAAGGTCACCCTGGGACGTACTGATTGGTTGGGGCACTCAAGAATTTGTACAATTGTGTACATAGGATAACTGTTGTATTCCTTTTTTTCCCTTTTTCATTCCTTTCCTGACTAGTTTACTTGACTCTGGGGCCTGTACAAATTGCGTCGACAGGGGATGTTACCGCTTCCGAATTGTAGTCAAGTGGAGGATGAATCGTGTAGTGGGCCGGATTCATGGAAAGGCTGTTGTATTGTAGTAATCAGTAGCGCAACTTGTAAGGTTGTATGTGTATGTACTCAACATGATCGTTTGACGCTTTCCTATTGTATACTTTCTATTGTACAGTGCATACAGCTCAGCAGGTCTGCACCGTGAAAGAGGAAAATTGAAACAGTGGCATGTGACCTGGGGCTAGCTAATGATCACTCTACATAGTCGGCTCACCATGAGCGTTTGATCGCTATCCATAAACTTACTGATCCATCCACATCAACTGTCACTTGCATCCATGGTTGCAACTATAGTCTTATAATTACCATAGGTAATCTCATAAGGCCGAATGCAGACATACGCGCCCTTACACCCTTCCAATGAGACAAATCGCATACAATCAATTTCATTGCATTCGAACACCATTTGCACAAGACAGTTGAGTGTGATCACCACTTGAAGCAATCTGAAATGAAAAGAGTGATCTTACCCCTCATCGCGGCCATATCAAGAACAGGAGGCAAAGTCTAGAAACAAATTGCCAGTCCATACACTTACAATTACATTCCTTCCAATCAAGCGACAGGAACATACCTGTCATGCATTGCACTGTTATAACAAATCTGTTGAGACGATTCAATGATAGAGTCTAAGTCTAAGATGACCTCAGGCCTGTATAGTAGCTGCCAGCCCCAACCAATAGCCACGTGATGGTGTACTGCACAAAGTCTCGGTATAACACTCCTCCAGGGCATTATCACATCCGTCAAATACTAAGTCATTGAAAAAACAGACAGAACACCAATAGAAAACAGAAGCCAAACTGTGCCAAGCCCTGGGCTCCTACCATGCAATAAACCATGCCAGTGCTTCTCTGAAATGGTATACACAGAGCTCCTCCCAAACATTCGTCAGTTGCAGGTGCCAAATACAGGCATGTGTCTAGACTTGGTGGTCAATTGTGCTACCGGCTTCAACTTGCTTGACTACCAGTCTACCACTCCTCCGAACTTGACACCCAGTCCTGTTGCATTGAAATCACAGCTGGAGGATCTTTCATTCTTATACACAGCATTTGGTCGCAATCATGGGTTGTGGTATTGGTGTCAGTATAGGTGTCAAAATTGGTCATCCTTCTCTGTGGTGACGTTGACTTCTGATAGACAAACAAAGAGGAAGTGTTGCTTGTCGTTTTCCTATTGAACACTAGCGCTCATAATCTGTTGTACAGCGGAAGATATGTGCGGACGTATGTTAAGGTGTGTCTAATGTCATTATCGAAATTGGAGACTTTTGTACTCGACGATGTACACTTCCGCTTGTCAAATGAAGTGGAAGCGTTGATCTTGGCTGATAAGACAGTGCAGCTGCTTGAATAGTCAACTGTGTGTCAGTGTCAGTGTCAGTGTCTTTATCAGTGTCAGTGTTGGTGTTGGTGTCGAAAATGGACATGCTTGTCCATAGCTACAATTCAAATTGCAGACTCTTCTCCGTTGGTCACTTTGCCCCGACGAGCACTGGGAAAATCATTCTCATAGATCAAGGATTTCCGGATGTGGCCTCCAGGCTGGAGACATGAGGTTGTCGTTATTGAAGATTCAGGGTGAAGATACACAATGTATAGCCAACAAAGCTTCCTCGTCCTCAGAGTAGAGGAGTCCACTGAGTTCATGGATTCATGGCCACAATTTCCACTGCTGGTATCTCAAATCCGCTACAAATCACATACTCACCGAACTGTAGCGGACCAACTGCCACGCTTCTCGTGACCTTTGTGTTTGTTTGGCAACATCTCCACAGTTTTGGTGGTCCATTACCCGCCTATTTCTTTTACAGTATTCAAATACCATGCTGTTTATTGATCTGCCCAGATGGCTACCAGTTCACTTGTTACTAAATGGGTTTGAAAGCATCTTGATATTAATCCGAACTCCTCTGAGGGTGTTGACCCGATCTACTCTCACGGTGTTGACCCATGCTCCTCTGGTGTAGTTGGCACAATGTTGATCCGAATTCAATCTACACTCCTGCCAAACTGCTCTCCATACTAATTACAAACTTGTCCTGGTGACGTGTCGTTTTGTTGCTGTAATGTTGTATACCCACACAACTTAAGACCGTAGCCATCGCAGCCATCGCAGTCATCGTAGCCTTTGCAGCCATCGCAGCCATCGACGCCATCGTGGCCTACGCAGCAATCACAGCCATCGAAGCCATCGCAGCCATCGCAGCCATCAGAGCCATCGCAGTCATCACAGCCATCGCAGTCATCGCAGCCATCGCAGTCATTGCAGCCATCGCAGTCATTGCAGTCATTGCAGTCATTGCAGTCATTGCAGTCGTCGCAGTCATTGCAGTCATTGCAGTCATTGCAGTCATTGCAGTCATCATGGCCATCACAGCTCTCTATGCTGTTGAGTGAGATTTGGTCAAGATGATACATCTAAGTTCTGTGCATTGTTGAATCATTGTCCTGAGTCGGTAGGGTGTCCTGATGTTGGATGTATTTGCAACGGATCCGGGACCCTGAGGCCTCGCTACTGTGAAGGTTTGCAATTAAACTGTAAGCTTTGTTTGATAATTATTGAAAGTGGTGTCCAGATCATGGTCGCACCTGGGCTCGTAACCTGTTGTGACAAATCTGTCAAGACTATTGATTGATTGAGTCTAAGTCTAAGATGACACATAGCCTATATAGTAGCTACCAGCCCTAGCCCACAGCCACATGATGACATATTCTACAAAGACTCAGTATAACATGTACACTCAATTATACGTACTAATACCTTACTCGAGTAAAGCACGGCTATGAAGATTGACCATTTTATACTATGAAACCATCAAAGAAAGATCAGCCTATGAAAGAAGCTCCCATACTCCCATGAATATCTGCTTGAACGAAGTGCACTTGTGGAGAAGACACCCCATAATTCAAGCCAATTTACAATGCAAATCTAGGTCTCAATTGGAGCGAACATCTATCGACGATTCATTGCATTCAGTGACATGCATATACGAGCGCAAGTAATATACACAATCCACCTCCATTTACCATATGAATGATTTTCGACTGCATTTACAATACTGGCAACAGTGGTTTCGAATAACTATTATTTCCTATGGACTCAATAACATCTGCAAAATGTAAATCAGTCCGGAAGCCATATTCAAACTTTCCAGTCACTCTCGTCAACCTCACCAGTGCTTCTAAGTACTTCCAGATGCACCCAGGCCCCCCTGGAGCTAAGCAAAGTGCTCTCAGACTCTGCAAGAGTATTCTCAGGTGCTCGTGAAAGCACCTGAAGATAGGGAGGTGCATTCTGGATGCTCTGATTTTTGACTTTTAGGATAGTTATATTTCAGAGCAGCTGAGTCCTCTACGCAGCTCTGCTGGAGACTTAGTGTCGTATTTTCACAGGAGTAATTCTTAGGGTACCTTAACCACAAGGCATTTCATCTATCATATTTGTCTTTGTTACAGTCACAAGATTTGCTATATTATAATGTGGCATGTATTTTCTATCGAACTCTTGCTATATATGAAGATCCGGTCAATCTGGCTGCACACAGTACTGTAGTGTAATTGGACCAGCACCTGGAGACGCCAATTGAGAGAACTAACAGATTCACTTGAAGACCACTGTGGCAAGAAAATCCGTTTCTCACCAGCGCCATTCAGTTTGGAAGTGGAAAGTCGGTATGGAGCATACGGTGATAGAGGTGAAACGGGGAAGGACTGAGAAACTGGGGGGGGGGAGGTGGGTCGTACGGAGATATAGGGATAACACAGATAGACCGTGCAATGGAAAGTATATAGACATCATTTCATTATGCGAAATACACAGTCTATGTTTCCCAGGTCTTGGTCTCATGCAATGTTGCCAAGCTTTCATAGATCCACGCCAGTTGTGTGGTTTCTCAATGCCGGGTAAACCTTCCTATACTCTCACCCTCTTCCTACGCTCCTCAAGGCAGAAGTGCTCCTTCCCAAGAATTCCCTTTTGGTGCCATGAGAGCTCCCCCGTTTGACCACACTATAATTAAGCGAGTTTGTAGATGCACTTGGTGGCCATGGTCCGGCGAACTTGCAGCTTGGAATTGAACAAGTTCAGATATACACTTGGAGGCCGTAATGGAGTGAACTTAGTGATGCACTCCGAGGCAGTTATCGAGCGCATTTGATGATGCACCGGAAGGGCGTGATTGACTGAACTTTGAGATACCCTCGGAGGCCGTGATTGAGCAAGTTTGGAGTTTCACTTGGCGGCCAAGATTGAGCGAATTGGGACATGCATTTAGAGGCCATCATTCATCGAGATTGGAGAGAAACTTGGAAGCGCTCTATCTGGAGGCAGTCGATCTGAAGGCCAGTAGATTGGGAGTAAGGCATGCCAGGGGCTGAGACTCTATTTATTGGTGAAATCATAAATGTGGGAATGTAAAGAATTGAGTACAACAAGGTCCGCGGAGAGATGAGAGACTGGCTGGGATGAGTAGACATGCAATCCTGGAATGATGCAGTAGTCAGTGTATGCAGTACTCGGTATATGCAGTACTTGGTTTATGCAATACTTGGTGTATGCAGTACTCGGTGTATGCAGTACTTAGTGTAAACCCATAATCATGTCATGCCCAGATACAGAGGGATGACTTCACTTCATGTTCTGAGGTGATGGTAGAGTTGAGGATGAGAACGAGAGTGATGAGTTGAAATTGGAAATCATGGGAAAGTGGGATGTAAGAGAATTGTGTGAGCGAGTCATTTTACTATTCCCGATATGGCAGGTATGACTCCTGATTCAGCCAGTAATTGAACCGATATAAGGTCTTGTCAACCCAATCAGGCATGTCGTACCCCCGAATTCTCAGATCTGCTCAAATCCTCCATATTGTTCCCATCCTCATCCCCCTTCTCTCTTTCTCGCCCACAACTCTGCCATCATTGGAGAACACAAAGTTAAGTCATCTCTCTCTATCTTCATGCCATGATCATGAGTAAACACCGAGTACAGCATATACCTAGCACAGCATACACCGAGTACAGCATATACTGAGTACAATATCCACCGAGTACAGTATACACTGAGTACAGCATGCACTCAAGATTGTCTGTCTTCCCTGCATTTTAAAAATTACAAGTTGACCGCTGAGTGTAGCTGCACCTTCCAGTTTGCGTCCCTACAAGATCGACCGCCACCAGCCAGCTCTCAATGACAGCGCAATGGTAAGGTCACCTGATCACATTCCCATGGTTGTGAGTTAACTAACTGGTGAATAGAGTCTCATCAGTACCCGGTGCTCCTTTCCATCCACCACTTCAAAGTTTTCCAATCTCGCTCGATGATAGCCTCCAAGTACATCTCCAAACTCGCTCGATTATGGCCTCAGAGTTCATCTTTAAGGTCACATGATTATGGCCTCCAAGTGCATCTCCAAACTTGGTCTAGCACGGCCTCCAAGTGTATCTCCAAACGCACTCGATTAAGGCCTCCAAGTTTGCATGCTGATGGCGTTGAAGTGCATCTCCACACTCGCTCGATCACGGCCTCTAAGTGCATCTCTAAGTCCACTCAATCAACATCTCCAGGTGCACCTCAAATTTCTGTCAAGCACCACCTGCAGCCAGTCCAGACATACTATGTGTAGATGGGTAGCTATATAGATACATCGATACATACTTCAGAATACAAACTGAATACATGAGTGTTAAAAAATCGTTCAATGAGAGGTAGCAGCTATGATTTCGGGGCGCACCAGCAGCGTTCCCAAAGAAGATGTTGTTCTTCCCAGACAGCTCTACTGTGATTCAAGGTGCTCACAGGATTGTCGCCGGAGCTCCGAGGTTTGTTGCCAGTGCTTACAGGTGCTCCCAGGCTTGTTGTCGGCGCTCCCAGGTGCTCGCAGGTGTACCTGAAGGCCACTGCATTGGTCCAGGGAACTCTGGGATTTGACCACCCTGGGATTCTGGTCTGATATCTATCAGACACTCCCATAGGCTCCCAGAGACATAAACACATTTTGCTGATGAACCTCCACACTTCCTCCATCAGCACAGCCATGACTTGGTGTGATGAACCTGTCGAGATGATTGATTGATTGAGTCTGAGCCTAAGATGACACGTAGCCTATATACTAACAGCCAGCGCTAACCGACAGCTGTGTGATGACGTACTCTACAAAGACTCAATTTAACTCCTGCAGCGTGTTATCGCGTCTGTCAAACACTAACCCATTGAAATACTACATACAGAAAACAGACTGAAGACTGGAGACAGATGACAGAAGCCAAAATATGCCATGCTATGGGCTGCTCCCAAACAGCTGCTAATGCCATTGGAGGTGTCAATCATGGGCCTGTGCCAAACCTCGGTAGTCAATTGTGCTGTTGGCTTCAACTGTCTTGACTTCCAGTCAACCACTCCTCCGAAGGTTACAAACAGTCCAGCTGGAGCTTCACTATGTCCTGTAAGCAGCCTCTCGATCCGAATCATGGGTTGAGCTGTCAATATCAAAATCAGTAACATGTCCCTGTGGTGAGGTTGCCTTCCGCTCGACAAACGAAGCAGAAGATCGTCATTTCCCTTTAAAATCCAAGCGCTCAGAGACTGTTGTTTGGTGGTAAATGTATGCATACGTATGTGTTGGTTTGGAGTGTCGATTTCAAAATGGCAGACGCTTTTCCATGACAATGTTGATATGCGCTCAATAAACTAGGTGGAAGTGTTGATTGTAGCCGGTTGTTCAGTTGGGGATGCTGGTGTAGTTGAGTACGTGTTGAAATTGGAGACGTTTCTCCATTGCTACAATTTGAATTGGAGATGCCTCTCTGAAGGTTGCTCTTCCATCTCAGGTGGCCCTTCGAAACCGATTCACATGGATTGGGGATCCGCATACCCGGCCTCCTGGGTGGAGCAATGATTGTCGTCATTGAAGGTTTTGGATGAAGGTTCACACTGTTCAGCTCCTAGGAGTGCTTCCTCGTGATCACAGTAAAGGAGTCCACACACTTTGTAGATTGATGGCCACAACTGCCACCTGCTGGTCACGCGAATCTGTTAGAAATAGCATTTGTTGTGCAGTGTAGTGGACTAACAGCCACGCAACGCAGGGGTTTTGTTTGTGTTTGCCGACATTTCCCAAGTATCCATGGTCCACTCCACATCCACTCCTTAAACACTATCGATATACCATACTGAATGTCGATCTGGTTGGCTGGCTCCTGGTCATCCGATACAATATCGCTCCGAACACATCTCTATAATACCAACATTGACTCGCACGAAGCCAGGAGATGTCTATGTTAACCCGAACTCCTCCAATGGTGTTGCTCCGAGCACCTCTTAAAGTCTAGGCCTGATGTTGACCCTAACACATCCTCCACTGCAGCCATACTGCACACCCTACTCATCACGAATGTGTCCTGTCGTCATGTCGTTCGGATGCCGTAATCCCATATACCCATAGTACTCAACATCGTGACCATAGTTGCAATCATAGCCATCGCAGCCATCTTGCCATCACAGCCATTGCGGCCATCACAACCGTTGCAGCCATCACAGCCATCACACCCATTGGAACCATCGCGCCTACTAGAGCCATCGCGGCCATCATATCCATTGTGGCCATTGCAGCCATTGCAGGCCTCTATGCTATTGCATGTGAGATTTCGTCAAGAGGAGGCATTGTTTCCACTGTTGAATCATCTTCTAGCATCCATAGGGTATCCTTATCCCGGATGCATTGTGAATGCATCCGGGACCTTACGGCCTCGTGCGCATAAAGGTTTGCAATTCCACTGTTATCTCCGTTTGATAGTTGTCGAAAATGATGTCACGATTGTGGTCACACCTGGGCTCATAACCTGTTGTAACGAACCTGTTGAGACAATTGATTGATTGAGTCTCAGTCTAAGATGACATGTAGCCTATACACTAGGTGCTACTCCAGACCCAGAGCCACAGAATGACCTACTCTACAAACACTCGGTCTAACATGACTGTGAGTGAGTAAAGAAAGGCAACCAACATTGTCTATATATGCTATGGGAGAGTCGACAGTAAGATTCAAGACAACACCTCCAGAGGAACCACGTTCATGATACTGATTGAAGAATCCAATCGATCGAGGAGATATGGATAGTGTTAGCAACCGGTCCAAATTCCCGGTTCAGTTCCGGGTCAGGTTCCAACCCGGAACCGGAACATTGCAATGGATTTCCACCGAAAACCTGCTCTTCAAAAGTCAACATTTCTTGCTCCAATTAAGTACTGAAGTTCTCATCGTATCACAACATAATCTATATTTGAAATATGCAGTTTGATGCCCTCTTTCATCTCCTTTTCTCCGATTTGCAATTGGACAAATTGTTGTGGAGTCGCGATGGAAACCAGGTCATTTTGACGTGATTTTCGGCTTAATTTCAAAGCGACTCAATAAATATTGATCTGATCGCAAATCTGGGAATGGGAGATGAAATCGGGCATCAATCTGCACATTGCACGTATAGATCATGTTGCGATACGATCAGAATTCAAATACTTGAATGGAGCCAAAGTTGTAGGAACCGCAAAATGGAACCGCGGACTTGTTTCAACCCGTCCCCGAACACGGTGGGTACCCCTGTTTTCCAGGTAACAACCCGGACTGGACCATCTTGTCCGCTTCCAAACCCGGAACCGTTGCTAACACTAGATATGGATAATCTGAGTTTTCATCTTTCAGGCCGGAACAGATTCCATGGCACTCAGTCAATATATATCTGTAGCAGTACAGTCATATCACCAAGTGGCGTTCATTACCAGTTGTTATGGCAATATGAAGTAGACTCAGAACTACAAATTCCTCTACTGAATGTGGTCATATTGAAGAGTGTGGTATGGAGCTTCCGCAAATTACGGCCCAATCCCACTAATGGTTGCCTGGTCACTGTGCCGGTCTTAACTTCAAATAATATACCGCTCTCTCAGCCTCCTCGATGCACTGCCCAAGAGAAAGCTGATATGTGAATGGTATTATACAGCCAAAACTGTCATCGCTCTGGGAAATACGAAGATACTTGGGGAATATGGAAAGGGTGGTGAAGGAATTGTGTTACGGAAAGGCGGAGACATTATGAGATGCGGAGAAAAGTGGCGGGATGGTGGCGGGATAATTTAGTACGATAAGGAAGTGGCGTGAAGTTTTGCCACGTCGGATGATATGGCATGGTTGTACTCATAAGGAGTGTGCTGATGGTGTGTAAGATCATAGGATGAGATTAGGATGGTACATCGGAGCATAAGGAATGGTTCGAGGGTGGCAGACGAAATGTATATAAAGATAGTATTGTTGGCATTGGAGGATTTCCTTTTCTTCTCTCTTTACTCATTCTCTTGTATAGCAAAGCAAGTTACGACATTGAAACAGTTCCGACTGTTGTCTTGTCTTGATTCCCTCCAAATGAATATCGAGCCTCTTGTCTTATTTTCCAATATCACATTCTTCTTACCAATATCACCTACACCCGACCCCGCCCGTTACACTAGAACGAGTCCTACCATAATGTACCTTATATTGAATGTGCCTATACCACTCTAAAGGGTGTAAGTATTGTTCTGAACCTTGTTCTGTTTCTTGTTGGGTTAACCTAGCACCGAACAACCGTTGGACACACATTCGCGACGATTGCTTTGACGTGTTACTCCGATGTACCGGATGTAATATCCGTCGATACCCACACCGAACATCATATTCGAATGCAGAAATACGACAGTAACTGCACTTCATGAACAAATTGGTTTCATCTTGCTGGAACCTCTTGCCTTGTTTTTGAACCCGAACCCATGAACACCTTCAACAGCGTCGAAGCGATCCTTACAGCGACGTTCGAGGATGGACACCTCGCAGCTTACTTTTGGGAGCAATCGACTCTTCCCTCTCCTTGGAATACTTATTGGACAGACGCAGCAAGAGAAGGCGGCGGACTCGATATTAACGATCCTGTATTCGCACCACATTGGACGAGATACTCAGGAGCAAACTCCTGGTTTCCTTGTGACCCCGAAGAGCCTTGTGACTGCGAAGGACATATTTGCGCACGAACCCACTCGACTGTTGGACACGCAGCAGCAGCAATAACAACAGCGAAGTCTCTAGGAATTCCGCTGATTGTCCTAGTCCCACCGACTCCGACTCCCTCCGAACTCAACGCGTATAATTGGCATTGGTAGATGTGCCTGATTCGCTGCCATGTCTGGATCAGTGGAACCCCGGGCAGCCCTGGTGTCCATCGAGGACCAGGGGACCAGCATGGCACTCCTCGCTCTTCAAAGGGACGCCCTAGGATTCGAGGAGCTAAAAGAAGCGTTCGGATGGACACAGGAGGTGTTAACGCTGGTGGCGCAGTACTCACAGCCAATCCGGGAGGTACAGATGATGTGCAAGCACCCACAACAAATCATCAATCTACAACGACAGATCACAGACCTGCAGACGAAGCAATGACTGCCCCCGCAATGCGACCATACCAGGTTCGAACGACAGATGTGGACACTGACGGAAGAAAGGGACGAAGCCCGACGGAGACCCGCGGCACCAGGGACAGACGATGACCTTCGACAGGAACTGGTGGATATGACCCAGGACACACAGCATTCTGGAGAGGAAACCCACAGTTTGAGGATGCAGTTAGCTAATGCCTTGACATTGGCAGCCAGGGCGGCCCCAGCCGCTCCTCAGGCTCCGGAAAACAGAGGTCAGGAATGTCTCGACTTCCCGGATCTTTCAGGATCAGATCGAACTCAGTTGAGAGGCTAGATTGCTCAACTCCGGATGGTAATACGACACAAGCCCGCCAGCTTTCCTGACGAACAGTCGACGATGCGGTACGCATTCAACCACCTGATGGGAGTAGCCTTAGGCCTGATCTTGCCACACGTCCGGGAGGATGGAACGACAGGGCTGGAAGACCTACCAACTTTTATACAACTCCCGGAAGCAGCTTTTGGGGACCGCGACCGAGTTGCCACCACCGAACAGACAATGCGGGAGATTACACAAAAGAACCGTGAGTTCTCTCAGTACTATCCTCAGTTTCAAGTTTTTGCTGCCGATTTGGTTTGGAATCCTTCGGCCCTTCGAAATGCATTAAGGATGGGTTTGTCCGAAGAAATGAAGGACTCTTCCACCTATTCCGATATGCCTGATGAGCTTCCTGCGTTCGTGACAGTTTGCCAGAACCGGGATAATCAGATCCGACAACGACGAGCTGAGAATGCGGCACAGAATACGGGAGGAGGGATAGGTTTCGCTTCCCCCAGGCCTCCTCCCCCACCGAGAGCTCCCGAAACGGCCCAAGCGGGAACCATTGCTGGATATACTGGACCGGCACCAAAGGATGTTAGTCCTGGAGAAAGAAGGATCTCGGCGGAAGAAAGGGCAAGAAGCTTTGCAGACGGGAGGTGTTTATATTGTGGTGGGTTTAACCACAGGGCAGCGGAATGTCCGGCAAGGAAAAAGGCTCAGACGTTCAAGGCGGCTGGAGCGGAGAATAAGGAAGTAGGAACCAGGCAAGGTTCTGAGGAATCAGGAAAAGATTAGGTCAACCCAAGCAGGATGGCGCTTTGGTTGACCAAAAAAGGTTTGTTTTAAATGGTTTAAAATGTTTTGGAATTTCGCGATTATCAGTTAGTAAGGTGGAGGTATTGGAAGGGTCAATGGAATGAAAACATGTAGTTATAACCTGCACATTGACCGTGAATAACCGAGAGATACCTACACATGCACTGATTGATTGGGGAGCTACCGGCATTGCATGTATGGATCAAGACTTTGCTCGCCATCATCAGATACCCCTTCAGGAACTAAGGGAGAAAAGACAAGTTGAGGTAATTGATGGAAGACCTATTGAATCCGGGGATATTACCCATATTGCCAAAGTTGCCATGAAGATACAGGATCATAGGGAATAGTTACCGATGTTTGTTACTAAGTTGGGGCACAATCCAATTGTCCTGGGAATTCCATGGCTACGATTACATGATGTGGCAGTAGGTTTTGCATCCAACATTGTTACTTCTGAATCCCAATATTGCACCACAAATTGCCATGATGCACCAGTAACGGTGCAAGGAGTTACGGAGGAACCCCCAGAACTAATATCTCAGATTAAGGATATATTTGAACCACAGATTCAACCTCCAAGGCCATTTCAAGGAAATATTGTGATGCTAAATGGAGCTTCGTTTTTCCGTGAGGTTAAGAAGGGGAAACTGAAGATATTTAAAGCATCCTTATATGATATTAATAAGGCTATCGAGGCAAAGGATCTGAAGGAACGTCCCTTAGAGGAGATTATCCCAAAGCAGTACCATGAGTTCCTCCCATTATTTAGTAAAGTACTAGCAGATCGGTTACCACCGCATCGACCTGGTATTGATCATGAGGTACGCCTGAAGGATGGAGAAGTACCAACATGGGGACCGTTATACTCCATGTCAAGGGCCCAATTGGTGGTTTTGAAAGAATGGTTGGAGGAGAACATGTCAAAAGGGTTCATTCACCAATCATCTTGACCGTTTGCAGCACCAGTTCTCTTTGCAAAGAAACCCGGTGGGGGGTTACGATTCTGTATCGATTATCGGAATATGAATAGTAAGACAATAAAGAATTGGGATCCCCTTCCGCTGATAAAAGAAACATTAAACCTCCTATGGAAGGCTCGGATATACACCAAGCTGGATGTACGCGGAGCGTACAATTTAACTCGGGTTAAGAAAGGGGATGAACATAAGTTAGCCTTTCGGACAAGATATGGACTGTATGAACCCACTGTAATGCAGTTTGGAACATCAAATGCACCGGGGGATTTCCAGGGTTTTATTAATATTGCCATTAGGGAAGCTTTGGATGATTTTGCATCGGCCTACCTGGATGACGTATTGATATATAGTGATTCTAAGGAAGAACATGTCGGCCATGTTAAATGGATTATCCAACGGTTGTTGGAAGCTGGGTTATATTTGAAGCCAGAGAAATGCGAATTTCACAAGGAAACAGTGAGATATTTGGGGTTGATTATATCAACAAATGGCATTTCAATGGATGAGGATAAGGTTGAGACTGTAAGGAACTGGAGTAGAGAATAAAAGACCAAGAATGCGCATTTGAACAATCTTTTCGAAGTACAACAATTCCTCTGGTTCTGCAATTTTTACCAGCGGTTCAATCCTAAGTATTCTGAGAACGCAGAACCGCTGACAAGGCTTACGAAAAAGGATGAATCATTCATATGGGAATCAGAACAACAGCTGGCTTTTGAGACCATGGTAACTGTATTTACAACGGCACCTGCACTTTGACATTTTGATCATGAGAGAGAGGTAATTATTGAGACAGATGCCTCTGATTATGTATCCACAGGACTATTATCGCAGAGAGATGATGAGGGAGTGTTGCATCCTGTGGCGTATTATTCGAAGAAACATTCACCGGCTGCATGCAATTATGATATTCATGATAAAGAGCTAGTGGCGATTATCAAGGCACTGGATGAATGGAGACCGGAGTGTGAGGGTGCCTCATATCCCTTACAGCTAATAACCAATCATAAAAACCTCGAATCTTTTATCACGAAGAAGCTCTTCAATCGATGACAGGTACGATGGTCCGAGTTTTTGACACGGTTCGATTATGAGATCGTTTGTCGACCAGGAAGATCGAATGGAAAAGCGGATGCGTTGACGAGGAGGCCAGGAGACCTCCCTGAGGGGCGGGATGAAAGATTGAAAAATATGGAGCAGGTAGTTTTGAAGCCACATAATTTCCCTGAACAGTTGCGGATATTGGCAAATGATTTACCTGTACAGGAACGTCCTTCGGTATCGAATCATTTCAACCAGGCATATCAAGAGGACCCGTTACCGGATAAGATATTGAAAGCTATAAGGGAAGGCAATAGTCTGAATGAAATTACAGTAGTGGAATGCAAGGAACAAGATCGACAGGTGTGGTATAGAGGAAAGCATTATGTTCCCGAGGGAGACCAGTTACAGCTACGACTAATACAGGAGCACCATGATACGGCATTGGCTGGACATCCGGGATGAGCAAAAACGTTTGACGTCCTGGATAGACAATACTACTGGAAGGATATGCGGAAACAGGTGGATCAGTATGTACGGAATTGCCAAAGCTGTCAACGCTCTAGAACCTCGAGGCATGGCACGTTTGGAGTTCTTCGGCCTTCATCAGTACCAGAGAAACCATGGGAAGATATTTTTATGGATTTTGTGGTTGGGTTGCTGGAGTGTGAAGGATTTGATGCAGTCTGGGTGGTGGTAGATATACTTTCAAAAATGTGACACTTTATCCCATGCCATACAACGATAGATGCGGTAGGATTGGCGAAATTGTTTCTTTGGGAAGTTGTATGCCTACTTGGCCTGCCAAGGAGTATTGTTTCGGATTGGGGACCTCAGTTTGCTTCAACATTTTGGGGACAGATATGTAGCCAGTTAGGGGTTGACCGATGAATGTCCACGGCATTTCATCCTCAGACGGATGGTCAGACCGAACTAATGAATGCAGGGATGGAACAGTACCTTCGAATATTCGTCAATCATCAGCAGGATGATTGGGTGCAGTGGTTACCCCTTGCTGAGTTTGCCGCGAATAATGGGATATTCGAGGCAACTAAGTGTACTCCATTTTTTGCAGTTCAGGGCGTGGATCCACGAATGTCATTTGCAGGAGAACCAACTATGGACCAGAATGAATGACGCCTGGATGCAGATCAAGTTCAGGCTACGATGCAAGAGGTTCATGAATAAGTGCGGGTGGAAATGAAATGAAGTCAAGCACTACAGGACGAAGTTGCCAATCGAGGACGTATACCTGCACCAAATATAGAAGTAGGGTCTAAGGTGTGGCTGGATGCTCTTAATATAAGAACCATTCGACCAACCCGGAAGTTGGATTGGAAACTATTGGGACCTTTTCGAGTGTGTAGGCAAGTGTGCTCTTATGCATATGAGTTGGAGTTGCCCGTATCGATACGTATTCACCGGGTACAACATGTTTCCCTTTTGGATCCAGTTGTAGATGATCCTTTGGAAGGACAGGTGATGAATCCTCCCCCTCAAGTGGAAGTTGATGGTGAGGAGGAGTATCATGTTTCAAATGTGTAGGATTGTCAGGTGTGTCGGAACCAGTTACAGTATTTGATACGATGGACTGGATACGATTCCTTGACCTGGGAACCGGTGAAGTTTGTGGTTGGCTTACAAGCAGTTGAGGAGTTTCATCAACGATATCCACGGAAGCCCGGATCGCGAGAGAGTAGTCTCGGAGAACCTCGAGCCTAAGGGGGGGATACTGTCACAGCTCTGGGAAATAAGAAGATACTTGGGGAATATGGAAAGGATGGTGAAGGAATTGTGTTACGGAAAGGCGGAGACGTTAGACGACACGGAGAAAAGCCACGAGATGGTGGCGGGATAATTTAGTACGATAAGGAGGTGGTGTGAGGTATTGCGACGTCGGATGATATGGTGTGGTTGCACTGATAAGGAGTTTGCTGATGGTGTGAAAGATCATAGGGTGAGATTCAGATGGTACATCGGAGCATGGGGAATGGTTCGAGGGTGGCAGACGAAATGTATATAAAGAGAGTATTATTGGTGTTGGAGGATTTCCTTTTCTTCTCTCTTTACTCGTTCTCTTGTATAGCAAAGCAAGTTACGTCTTTGAAACAGTTCCGACTCTTGTCTTGTCTTGATTCCCTCGAAACAAATATCAAGCCTCTTCTCTTGTTTTCCGATATCACATTATTGTTACCAATATCACCTATGCCCGACCCCGCCCATTGGAAAAACATGCCCGTAGCACGAGAAATGCTGCCGAAATAATAGTAAAAATGAGTATTGCTCTACAAGCATCATTTAGCGTCTGGACAGCAGTAGGACATACCACTCCTGGAGACACCAACATGTGGACCACATGATGACTGTTGGCTACAAGGTAATTATCACGCCATCGGCCCAACAGTCTGTAGCTTGCACCAGTTTGCTGTGGGCTGCCATATTGGGACGTATGGATGTGGCATTGTGAGCCAGAAGAAGTGATCATCCTCTCAGGCAAGATGTTGCGCACAATGAACAGCGAATGTAATAGCGGCTGAAGGGGGCCCGGATGGGAATCCCTCATGACTGCTCCTGGCTCGCCGAGACACAACATGGAGTGACTGAATGGTGGGGATTGGTTTCTTTCTGGATGGACCATTCATTCGAAGGTCTCCCGGAGTGTCAATTCAATCACGTCCGTCCATTGTCTTGCTTGAATTGAGTAGCCTGGATGGAGCAGATTCCGAGCCACACGACTCTGTATGGGTCTACAGTCTGGAAATCATCCGCACTGCTCAATGACAATTGGGAGCAAAGAGCACACTTAGAAACGCTCAATAAATATAAACTACAATTGGAATCTCAGGCACGAGATAATGTCCCAGATACGAGAGAATGATATGGGAGAGCTACTTTATCAAGAAACAGCGTGATCGTTGAGACTATAGAAATTGGACTTACGAGCACCGATATGCCTGTCCCTGCAATGCTCATAGATGGATGACGTGCAATCCATTTGACTATGGTCATATACACAAAGTTATATTGAAATTGACCTTTTCCAATATACTTACATTTGATGACAATCTACAAGACTATCATTTGATTGCCGAGATGCAGATTCATGTACCAGTAACCTCGCCCTACCAAGAATAGCCCCGACTACTATTCAAGAAACCAGAGCAAGTGCTACACGGCAGAGATTACAATGCCAATTACATTGCCAATTGCAGTGTTGATTACAATGCCGAATACATTGCTGCATTTGTTATGACGTTACATTGCCAAGAATACTTTCCTGAATGTGAGTCTGACTCAAACTCGGTGAATACGAGCTACTCAACTACAATGACCATTGACAACTAGAAATCAACTTTAGTATCAACACCGACTCAAGCCCTTCCAATTTATAATCCCGATGAAATGAGATGAGATTAGTCAACTGCAGAGTACCGACCATCCAAAGAGGGTGATGATTGTACTGAAATCACAACCAACACCATACCAGATGTACCAGAATGAAGTGCAGTGAGATACATTCAGCATTTGAGAAGGCTAGCAGCGGCAAGTGCACCTGGAGACAACCCGATTAGTGGACTCAGAGATTAGTGATAAGTCCAAAGACTGAGGCGATGGCAAACAAACCTACGGATGAATTAACAAGTCAACCTGGTGGAAAGTGAGGGAGTGCAGCCCCAAATGTGGGATGATCAGATCACCTAGCATATGACAGCCATCCAGAATACCTTTAGATGCACCAGAGAGATATGATAAGTGACACAACTCCGATGAATGCCAACAGCACACGATAGCACATGACAGCAATATGACAACTGAAGAAGGCCACTGAAGAAGGTCGAATATGACCATGGAGCGTACCAAATAGCCTACTGAATGGTATCGTGAGATACAGCCCGTATATCACTACCAGGAGATGATCCAAGAGATCTCACAGCAACAGATATCACTGCCAATGGACTTCACCTGGTGAACAATTCAGAGGTTAACCGGGAGTACGACTGTACCAAGCCACTGATCGAGATGCTTACTGAGTGCCATAACAAAAGCTCAAGAAACCATCTCAGAACAGTATTTCAATTGAAATGCCAAACCAACATACCAGAGGCCTACCAAATGACTACCGAGAAGCCAATGGATGTTCTACCAAATCCAACTTCCGAGATTGCCAAGAGAAGTCGACCAAGAAACCACTATAGCTATCATCAGAATGATTTACACAGAGAAACGTTCCACCGAGACACTGCTAGCTGCCGAATCAAAATATGCGGTGGGGTACATATGCAATGTACCAAGCGGCTGTTGGAGAGCAGAAGCATGTTCCTAGCACGGTGAGCGTGACCACCTACTGTGAAGCTTGTGTATTAGATATGGATCAATGATACACTGCCCATGCCAAATGCAATTAGCATCATTTCCTCCACCGCCGAGTGGTCACTGTGAGTTGTATAAGCAAACTACAGTTACAATGCCAGCAGCTGAAGCGTACCTTGCTACTCAAAGTCAAGATGAGTGACATATGATGATTGGCTGTTCCTGATATCACCGCAGCCAATTCCAATGATTATCTATGCCTAGACTCAACTGGTATGAGCACACATCTATGATGGCCAGGATCATATCACTGGAAGTCTATCGACGAACCGAGAGCGAATCCCAATTATGAGTCCACTCACAGTGATTTTGTTTATAATCCCGATATGCAATTACACTGCAATATTGCCATGATGGCAGGCAACAATCCATATGATAATGAAGTCATCCACAGAGCTACCAATATTCAACAGAGAATGATAGCGGTATCTACACGATCAAATCCTACCATCAGGATGAAGCCCACCCAGAAGTCGTGTGAGAATGTTAATGTGAAGTTACCATCAATCTACTGAAATTGCCTATCAAGAACACACCCATGATGTTGACCAGATGGTCACCAAAGCGGATTTCCAAAGAGGACATCAGCAAAATGTAAAATGGTTTGGAAGTTATAAATGAACAACTCAGCAACTCTGAACAGCTATACTGATGCTTCCAGATGCTTCCAAATACTGTTGGATTGGCTAAATGCAATGCGATGTGCTCTCAGATGCTTCGAGACTACATCCCTGGTGCTTCTCAATGCGCCGGAAGTTGTGGCACAGAATACAAGAATATCCTGAAGAGTGTATAGTTGTCTTCAAAATGCTACAAAATCAAACTATTAGAATGTGCAAATTTCGGAGCTATTGGGAGTATTGGGAGTATTGGCCGCATCTCCAAAACTATGCTGGTGCACCTCAAACCTGGAGGCATACTCTTCGGGAGTGATTTTTATAATGTTTAAGTCAAATAGTACAATTCGATTAACAATCTTCCTCCTGCACACCTTGATCCAGGCATGTAAGTGTAATATAGAGTCCTGTAGGTATCTAAATCCACATGATTATTTACAAGCCATACGCTATCGATTCTATCAGATGCAGCATTCTCTCGCAAGTAATGGGCCGGTCCAACACTTGCTCTGACAGGTACATTATGCATCTTATCAGTCTGTTTGACAATCCGCATGAACACGTCAACACAATCAGCCCAACCATGTGGATATTTGAACTGTGTTGGAATCAGCTCCGCAAATTCTTGAGCTTGAGGATGCAATATCCATTGTTCGGTCTTCTTACACCTCTTAGAAAAGGTCGGTATCATTTTTCCTGGTGGCAGGCACTCCTGGAATCGGAGGATGTGATTCGGTTGAGTCCAGCTCAAGTATAATACAGGAAAAGAAGGGACACGGCATTGGAAGGTTTTATCGAGGTCAGTTTCCGTATATTGGACCCAGATGTTATGAGATTCAGGCATGATCCCTTGGTTGGCATTGGTATATTGTACCTTGCAATCAAGTCCCAGACGCTCAACAGATGTGGGGCAGGGAAATGATTGACAGTAGTACAACAGCCCATTGTGAAGTTTAATATATATACTCTCTATGAGTACATTCTGATCATATCCGAGCACCAGCCCACAAACTTCGTGTCCCAAGTCCTCTTCAATTTGTGTACGGAATAGCTGACCAAGGTTGGGAATTCCGAAATCTACTGATGCATTGCTGAGTGAAGTCAATTTGATACTGCTGCACACGTTGCGGACCTGGGTGTCTCTCAAATGAAGTACCTGCTGTGATATGGAGAAGAAAAGTGACTATTCCTGACAATGGTGGACGCATAAAAGATGGGCTCTGCGAGTATTTCGCAGTTTTTCGGTAGCAGATAGTAGGTTGAAAACTTCTGCCAAGTCAATCTTGTACCACCCTTGGAGGGCAAGATAAGTCAATGTCTCCTCCATATAATCAAGACTGGTACACCGGTCATTGTGCTTGAGCATCAGTCAATTGCAATTGACTTTATTTCTTGATTGATATACCTCTTTCACATTGCCGATATGTAGCCATTCAGAAATATCAGGGGTGCAATTGTTGCCAGAACTCATTGGCCAAATTGACTCTGATATATGGCTCACAAGATGGATCGTTGGAGATCCAAAATGGATTACACGCAATTTGATGGTTTTCTGGAGCTCCTGAATGCCAATTGACCTCCAGCAAGCTTCAAATTCGAACAAGCGGATGGACAAATCCTTTTTGCAACGCATCTGCTCATTCGAAGTGATACCATCAATCTCTCTCTCCAGTGGATTTGCAATGCGGTCTGTATCAGCAATACTCCCGGTGGTGGCTCCATTCTCAGCATCGGATAGACGGACCTGAAATTCCACATGCATGTCAGTGGTCATGTTTGCCACTGCATAAACCTCTTCTTCTGCAGCAGTTTTCATTTGAGCGAGGTTTCTGGCAAATGTGCTTCTGGGACCAGTTGCTTCGGTCCCAACTTCCTGCAATAGTGGTCACTTATGATGTTGGAATAATTTATCGAAAAGCTTGCGTTCAACAGGTGTCACCTGGTGGATTTCGCACTGCAATCGCTCTTTTGCACTCTGCGGATCAGCATCTGACCATGCGGTTGCCGCTTGTGGGACTCTATCCAGGCGCACCTGAAATTCCTTTCATTTTGTTGTTGTAATCTTTTTAGCCCCGTACACCTGAACCTCCATTGCAGCCCGGATCTTATGAATCTTTTGGTCTCGTAACTGACGGGATTCTCTTGCCCGCAGTTCATCTACTTGGGCCTTCGCAGACTTTGACATTTTCTATTCTCGAAAAGCACCCTTCTTCTTGTAAAATTGCTTCAGCGTATCATCTAGTGCTGTGAGGGATAGATCAGAGTGATTTTGTTGACTGACAAGTAGAGTGAATTCACATGATGCCCACACTGCTTCCAGTACCATTTCATCAGAGGCTATATCCGCCGGAGTTTTCCCGTCATCCTTGCAGTAGTCACGAATTGGAGCGCAATTCACTACCAGTGATCTGATCATGCCCCAGATCTCATTTCCCTGCCAGGTAGTGCTTTTCATCGAATCATATAGTTTAGGGAAGCACTGGAGGCCCGGATATCGTGGTACCGATGTGAATCGATTGTCAAATTGATCCTTCACATTTCTGGCTTTCAGGTATTCCAGCAGCCAGTGCAATAAGTCTTGAACTAAACACAGAAGCAGCTGATGAAATTCATCAGGATGCCAAAGGCGATATACATTGCAGAGAGGGTATTGCCAGAACTGCTTGCAGATTGGATGAACACCAAGAGTGTGCAGAACATCAATATTACTTTCGTCCAGAAGCTCCGAGTAAACATCCTGATCTGTTTGTTTATCAAGTGGTCGATAAGTGGAATGTCCCATCGGCGCACCTTTACCAATTTTACATATCGGGCCTGAACCATATGAGACTACAGCAATCATGACTTGTTCGGGATCATCCCCAACCCAGGATGCCAAACGAAGATAACAGTGTCTCTGGAATCCGTCGGCAGAATGCGATTTCAAGCTGGGACCAGTTATGTTAAGATTCGGGAGTGGGGACAGCACGGTTCGAACCGCAGAATGCCTTGCCCCGTCACTATTTTGGGATCTGTCTGGGGACAGGGGATCAGCGAAACGAGAATCCAGGCGCGCTTTTTAGTTGTACAGTGGATATTTTTTCAAATATCACCAATTGTGAGATGCAGCAGCCAGGGATGCTGATCGCCCGAAAAATTGGTCAATTTAGTCTTGTCGGATGCCCACATGACTGGCACCATTGTAGCTCCGGCAGGACACTGATCTTGTGCATCCCACCATCAATCGGCCGTGTTCATCTCACTATATATTCGGTGATTCTCAGACTGTGCGAGGCGCACCAGTTCAAAATTGAGGTGCGCCTGAAATGGGAGATGTGCCGAATGGAACTGTATACATTTGAAAATATCCCTGTAGTATAACGTTTCAAAGATATGTGAGTCATCTTCAATCCAGCTATCATCACCGAGCCTGAAATCAAGTTGAGAGAGGGGCTTTGCAGGGCATCTGCTGATTGGAATGATTTGATTTTGATGTTGTCCAGTCCACGCCTCAGATGTTGATCTATGCACATTTTTGTTTGCTGGTTAAATGATTGAGCCTGTTGAAAGTCGTGTGCTGACTGAAAAGGATACCATGGATTCCATTGTTCTGAGTACTTGCGATGCTTGTTGTACAATCCAGTTGCTTTGCCATACGCTTTCCCCCCCGTATTTTCCACTGCAACATCCTGCCTATGAGCCTTCGTCGTTATTGGATCAGGGGTACAAGTCAGATCAGGCTTCTGGGAGTCTAAAGTTTCTTCGTCGGGAGTATCTTCAGGCGGCAGCGCACCAGGTGCATTGTCTGTGGTTAGATCATTAGTTGATTAGTTCATCAATGGCCATTCAGGTGCACTGACTGAAGTCAAACCATGATGGCTCGGGTCCATCCCAGCCTGCAGGAGGTGAAATCCCGTCAGGTAATAGCCCTCCATTCATGGAGATTGGGTGCCATTGTTGATAGTGAGCCTCGAGTCGATTCTCATCGAATAATCTCTTTTTGCAGATAATGTATCTAACATGTTTCCGGCGAGTGTTGACCATATTTGAGCGATGCTCAGTGAACATGTATTCGGATGAATCTCGATGATGTTTCAGGGGGTGATTTAGAGCCTCAGGGATATTGGTTTGAAAGCGAGCTAACTCAAGATAGTGTATCACAGCCGCATTGCACCCTGCCAAATGCTGGGTAAAATCAAGTCAGCTTACGATCAGCTTTCTTTATAAACCAGGATATGGATATCATATCCCGCACAATAATCATACACATCATCCGCTGTATGTCGTTAGCAGAGGAGTGAAGGTATCAATTGTCATTATTGCAATAGCAACGATGGGCCACATAATATACTACGTCATTGCGGAAATGTGAGTTTATTCCTGTGCTTGAGCCTCTGAGCAGCTGATAATGAAGGTAGATCGTCTTACTACAATGAATAGGTGAGCTTCCTAGCTAGCTGTATGCCTGGGCAATGATCATCCAGAACTGACAGGATGGTTGCTCCAGTAACGATCCTTGACTGGAGTGTGGATCCTCATGAGAACAATGATGTTCAGGCAAGGAGCTCAATAGGAAGCAAGCACTGTTGCTGCTCAACTCACAGGCCTCCTATTGAGAGAGGTTGCAAGGTCGAAAACACACAACTTGGGTGTAATATTCCTAGTCGTGCTAACATTCATACTGGATATAGTTTATCTTGGGTTCCTGGAGATATCATATCATATCCCTTCTATGATCTGTAAAGTCATGGAAGCTTAAGGAGGTGAGCACCTATCCAATATCGTAGTATATGGATTCGAGCATATAACAAAGAAAGTTGGGATGTGTGTGATGAAGGTTTCTTTTTTTCAGCCGGGTTGGTTTCATGGATCAAAGGTGGAGTGAAACACCACAGATCGTGACAACAGAATGTGATATAAGAAGCTCTTCATTCCTCCGAAGGTCACTGCTACCTGCAATATATCCAACCATACTCTGATTTATTCTATATAACTTCACGTATCTATAGTGGTTTACCACCATCTTTGTTCACAGCACATGTCGACGAACGGATCTCCACCAAAGACAGCGAACATGGCTGGTCCAGGTGGCCAATTTCGCATGCAACAACGCCGTGAAGACAATTTAGAATCGTTGGAAAACAGTTCATGAACTGCCACTGGCAAAGACAGTCGATTTGGGAAACAAACCAATCAATATCAACCGCCACATGGGTATGGTTACCCTCCTTCACCGCAACCATTTCCAGGCGCTCCACAGTTTCATGAGCACTCTCCAATCAATATGACACACAGTTTGCAACCAACCACCAGTGCAAGGCAAGGATATCCAAGTTACGGGCCACCATGGCAAGGATATGACCTCTACCAACGTGGTTATGGTGGGTCTCAAATGGTCCCCCCTGTGCAGATTCCAGGACTAGGATCGTCATCTCCAGGTGCTCCGAGAGTACCTCCAGGACCGCCGGAAAACCATCCAATCAATCGGCCAACATCGTCCAGCTCTAATCCTCCACCTGAACCTCCTTCCGGCGCGACTAGAAGACCCTCGATTAGCCTCTCAATGAGTTGATTCTAGCCCCCTGCGGAACCGCGGAAAACAGATGTCGCAAGGATTGCAGAATTGCCCCCATTGCAGGGGTTGTTCCATGACAATTATGATGCAGATAATAAGAGCCATGATTAGTCAGACTTGGGCAGTGCAGAAGGTAAACCGCCAGTCAGCCTGCAGCAAACCGAATTCTCCATAAAGCAATTTGGCAAAAGAATGAGGCAGGCCAACTATAGTGCGTTCAACAAGTGGAAGAAAGTATGTGTCGCTGGCTTCTTGGAGAAGAAGCATTGGTCTATAATCCGGGGACAGAACAGCATGAAAAATGTTCGAGATTGACCCCTGCACTGGGAGATGGCGGTTGCAGGTTTTTTGGAGACATTCGAGACCTGGCTGACGTTGGATTATACTGATAATGCTGAATGGTTTCGCTGGCATTGGGTGGAGACGTTTTTGAAGAAATGTGGAAGCGAAATTAGGGAGGTGGGAAAACAAGCAAGGTGAGGCAACAAGCGACCAGCAACAGATTTGGGCGACCACGCGAGCAAAAATGCAAGAAGTAACCTCCTGGAATTGCCAAATCCAACATTCATGGTTGTGATTAGCTGGGTGTCTAATGTCGAGGATATAGTTCTAGCCCCCAAACATCTCCAAGCCTCAAATACAGATGTGAGGCACTGGGAGGAGCTGATTGATCAGGTCAACAAAAACGAAGCCCCGGAAGAGCCATACATTGTGTCATCACTGTTCAAGTGCACCTTTGAGCAGGATGAATTGGAGGAAAAGTATATGGGATTATATACAAACGGGCAAATGATAATCGACCCCATATATGGCTAAATTTTGTACAACTGTTACCTTTCAAAGGCTTTCAAGTTGAAACATGGATACAATCCAAAAATATTGTTGGTAGAAATTCAGAGAGCGACAGAGAATGAGATTGATGAGCATGTAATTAGACTGACAAAGGTAATCCCCGCTAGCCGTGGCAAGGCTAGATGTGCGCCACTGCTTCCCATTGTATATAGTCTTTGGAAGGTTCTGAAGAGGGTGGAAGAGAGGAGGGAGAGGAGGATGATGGGCAAGAGAATGATACTTGTATTAATGTAAGTTATGATTGAAGGAATAGCATTCATTGTATTGCATCCATACAAATTCATTCCAATGGTTTCTTGTCTGTGAAGTACCTAACATTGCGATGAATTTCAGGAGCGCCGGAATATGAGCCCATCTGCCCAGCTTATATCGGAGCAACTGAAACAGATCATTGAGGATGAAAAGAATACAAACAAAAGTGCAAGGGAGGTTCAGGAGGAAGTGGAGGCTGGTGAAGAGGTCCTCGATCCAGCAAATACCAGCTCAGTATTGTATACTGTTCTCAGCACAATCAACAACGAATTTGAACACAAGTGTCTTGATGAGGCAGTCAGGCTACTCAATGCCCATCCAATTCCTCAATCAACAGATGACTGTGTTCCAGGCCACACGTATTCAATTCCAGGCCTGCCTGGAACTAAGTTTCTGGCGCACCAGGTTTGGGCCATCTGGTTCATCGTGAGGAGGTGGGTTTGAGATACTGATATGCCAGGAGCACTGGTGGCGGATGGAATTGGTCTTGGAGAGACTTTCACCTCAGTTGCAGTGGCAATGTGTTGCAAATTGGTGACTGAGAAAGTTGTCTTCGGGTTGCCACTGTCCATTTTATGAGGGAATACCCTTGAAGAGTGGGTAAGTTTGGTGCACAATGACTTTCCCGGCATTATTGGTGAAGAACAGGAGTGGTATTCCCTCCTGAGATGGAATTGTGTTCCCCGCCGCCTGTTGGAGATCCAGACAACACCACCTCACTGGCATCCAGCACGTCTATGAGCCCTTGAACCTATCCTGGTGGTAACAATACCTGGAGTCGCAGAGATGTTGAAGACTGTCATCGATGAGATGACACATGGAACCAGTTTCAAACTGGTCAACTTGTTGCACGCCGGAAATGGGAATCTCACCCACAAGGATCTGAACACCAGTATTGGTGAGCCGGAAAACCGCTGGAATATCCACCTTGTTTCATATAATACCTTAACATCCAGAGAGCAACCAACAAGCAACGGCCAACTCTGCCATTGTGCATTGAGTTTTGGGATTTTGGATGAGTCCCATTGGTACATGACTAAGAACAGTGTGGGCTGGCAAATTGCGCCGAATGCGAAAATTGGATTCAAACTTCAAGTCACTGCTTTACTGGGAATCCATTCACTCTATGACTGGTGTTATAAGAAGATGTGGCTGTTTTCAGGTGGGCGTGACAATCCAGAGGATGATACTGTGATGGAGAAGCATGTTGCTGAGGCATTGTATTCCACTGAGAAGAGTTTGATGCATTCTATCCGGACCGAAAACAAAGAAGCTCAACAGGATGCGCCGCACCAGATAATACAGATTGCAAACCCATGGAAGATAAGCACGTGGTCAGAATCGAAATTAGCCAATGGAAACCCACTCATTCAGATACCAAAGGAGAATGCACACCTCATTGATCCCTAGTGGACTGAGGACCAGCAAACAAAACTGAGCACTCATGTGGAGAGATACACTGCGCAGGGTGCTTCAGGAGCATCGATGGTTCCTAGATAGCGGCTAGGATATTTCTCGTTAGTGCTGGGAGACACAGAGGATTGCAACGACGAGTCTGGACAATGGTACGACAAATGGCCACTCAATACTTGGGTGGATTGTCCCATTTTCCCGTGGCTGAGAGAGACATTTCTGCCAATGCCTGTCAAGGACCCTGCGGAGTATTCCCAACCTGACCAGGATGACGAATCTAGAGAGGCGCTACTTCCAGAACAAGACAGATACGAAAATGCACTCCCTGCTGCACCTCCTCCACAAAATGTGGTGATATTTTGTCCTCTTCCTGGCCAAGTTCATCAGTTGAAGTAGTGGCTAACAAATTATTTTGCGGACAATGTGGATATATTACACATGTATGCAGACATTGGCAATGATGAACCCACACAAATGCAGCTCAAATTCCAGGATTCACGAAATTCCTCTGTATTCATGACCAAATCCAATGTAGGCGGGACCGGCCTAAATCTCACAGCAGGAAGCCATGCAGTAATAACTCAGAAGTTCAGGGTATTGAATGAGCAGTGGCAGGCATTTGCACGAGTTGTCGGGCTAGGGCAAAACCGAGTACCACATATATGGTTACTCAATACGGGTCCTGGTGGCTATGATAACTGCGCCACTCATCTCCATCAACTCTTGGGAGTTGCGCAAATGAGTGTCCTGCATGGCTTATTGAGTCGACCAAACATCATGACGACGATGATTTGCCGGATTCTGGAGTCTCGTCAGTAACATACAAAGCGGCTGAGAGACAATGGAGATATGTTGCAATGTGATGAACCATCATCTTGGATTGTTGGGACGATTCATCAATGTACGCCTCTTTCGACAGCCACCCAACATAATCATAACTGACCCAAATAGTCAAAACGGTCGTTTGTAAGGCACACTATACTGCATAGATAAATTCGTTCTCTCTGTCAATTTTGAAGTGAATCAAAAATCTGATGGTTGAATTGCTTGATGGTGATTTCATTGGCATTCTTGACTAAAAATAATGACGAATATGAGAGAAAGTCAATTTATAAGCTACATTACATGTTCCCGGCTGGCCTATTTCACGATAAATGGCATAAGTTGAATATTGAGCCTGATGCAGCAATGGGCTTCAAATCATTTGTCCATTGCAAATTTGTGGTTCACCAGAATCCTGAGGGCACGTATGCATTTCGAAGTCAAAGCAATGGAAAAAAGCCTAATTCAACCACTTTCAGGTAAAGCGGGGAATCCTCGGAACCTGTCATAAGTTTCGTGACCATAGATCAAGCCCTGCATATATGCTAATCCCATTTGGCAATATTGTCAGGCGAGGCGATAGTGAGTTGCTGTATCAGAATACATGATACTGGCTCACAGAGTTGTAGCAATGCCGCAGCATTTGCTGGCATATGATCGAAATTCAGGCACGCCGGAGCACCGTCGCCATATGCCTTGAGTCTTGTTATCACAGCTCCAGCACAGCACATATGCCAATCCCATTTGGCACTGAGACACTCTAGGCGATATTGCGTACTTCTGTTAGACTATGACACACGACTTGCTTATTCGAGGCAAACCCTCAGCTTTTGCTGTCATTTGATCGAAGTTCAGGTGCACCGGAAATGCTCGAGTCCATATACATATGACCAATGGATCACTGCATATTTGCCAATCACAGTGGCAATAAAGTCAGTCTAGACGATATTGAGTACTTCTGTCAGAATATAAGACATTGGCTCACGTATTTGTAGCAAAGTTGCAGCTTTTGCTGGCATATGATTGAAGTTCGGGCAGACTCAAGATCCGCATTGCAGAGTGTCGGATACTGAGACACGGATCAGGTATTCATGGCTCAGCTGCAGCTTTCCCTGCCGGGTGTTTCCTGGCCTCTGATTGCAGTTCTGGCACAACTAAAACATACAATCCAGTCCAGAATAATGTTCTTGGATTTGTATGAAGCCAACATTCACAAGCTGTGACTCATTATGGATGTATCATTCTGGATCAGGCAGGCCTAGAGAGCGACAAATACGCCACCGAAGTGCATGTATCCCAGCCTGTAGTGCACTGTATATTTTAGTTTCCTTCACTCTCATCATGTGTTCTTTGATTTTGAATCAGTGGATGCAGTGCACACAGATTGTCATCTATCAAGACACTTCACTTTTAGGTGCAGGCGGCTTATACCGCTTGGCCTCTGCTGATATATCAATCTATGCTTGATTGGAATATTAAGGCCACTGCTAAAATGCCTTGAACTGTCAGCTCCGTGTCAACATTTCTGTTGGACGAAGATCGCCCTGTACAAATAAACCACAAATGCTCAGACCAAGCCAATTAGTAACTCACTTAACTCGATATTAACTAAGCAGTTTGCTTGGACCTATGCTTCGAAATTCTAAAATAGCTTCTGCATGTTCAGGCTCTGACAAAAGAGCTGGAGCTTCAGATAGAGAATTTCAAAAGACAGATTCTTTTCAGCAACTCTGCAAGATAGCGGGCCACTCCCGCTCACCCAAGTACCATACTTACCCAATGAGCCCTAAGTTCCCAATACTTTGAATGCCAACTTAACTTGATTCTGACTTACTTGTATATTTGGGCCACTAAAACTCGCATCTGAAAATACATTATGTGAACCGATTTCCATCAAGAGAGAGAATCGTGAAAGCTCATGTTGAAAAAAGACAGCTTCAAAGAGTGCAATTAACTTTAGAAGTAAGGCGAGCATGCAATCCCCAGCCATTGAATCCAAGCATAACGATTTAAACTTCGGTGCACCTCAATTTCCAGAACGGCATGCATATGCATAAAATCATCATGCTTCTGCCTGATGTGAGGTGACATCTCACTATGCATTCATTCCATTGTAGCATAGAGCTTGTAACCCCAACATTAATTGAAGTCAAAATTGTAGCGGTGAGACTCACAATGAATATGTGATTTAATGGTGTGCAAATTACTAGATAGTAGGCACAAAATCAGAATGTGAGTGAGTATTCATAACCCATTTATTAGCAATCTTGGCATCGCCAAGTGCTTGAGTCAATAAGATTACCCCTGAATCATCGTTCGTACCTTACCATTCTTTCTCTGCACATGTATCTCTCCTTCGTATACCAAATTCTCTCTCTCCTGCATTGACTGCAACATTGTTGTGAATGTTATTCGGCAGACACGGCCCAGATGAACCCATGAAAGGGAAGTTATGCTTACAATATTGCCTTATCATCCGCTAACTTATCTACTGCATTGTAATAATGTAGAATATCGTGAAAATTCGTGTGTCCTTCCGGCGGATATATCACATACAGAGATTCATATTTCTCCTTGATTGATAACAAACTCAGTATAAACCCTTGCAACTCAGCCGTCACTCTCAAGGTCCCAAATCTATCAAGTTCTGCAGATTCTACATACTACATCAATTCTATGCCATGCAGTCACCACAAATGCTCGAACATTCAGGCATAATGACTATGTTTTGAGACTCATATGGTGGGGGACATGTTTTCATTCAGGTTCTCAGTGCCCCATTTGGCCAGCACTAAGGGTTAGTTAATGTCGAGAGTTTTCTTCTGGTGCGTCTGGTTCTATTCTATGTGCGTTGGCTTTAGCCAACCTCCAGTTCTTACATCCATACAGAGTGTTGTTGGTAGGAGTTGCTAACATTCGGCATTAGGAATCCATCATTTCTGGCACACCTGACAAGGAATTCCATCTATTCCAGTGCACCTGACAACATCCTATATCGCAATACTGGACTGTCATCCTCAATATACATATGAACCATTGAAGTCATTTCTCTTGAACCCTTCAAGGCGCACCTCGAATTGCATCCTCCTCGACTATGTGCAACGTCTTGCTCCATTTTTCCAGATATTCTATTGCACTTAATCCTATATTTACTGCTTATACATTCTCTCCCATATTCCCCAACTTTCTGTCATCATTATCCCAAATGAAACCTACATCCAGCCAGGTGAGGAATCACTATTTACAGAAGAATCAAGAAACAAACCTTGAGAGAGCACTGGCATTCAAGAAAGGAGCCAATTGTCATTGTCCATCAAATGTTTGCCTCCCATTGAACATTGTGCATTGTGTTCCGGATGACAATTGTCCCCGATTATATTATTGAAGCAGGATGACAACACCGATCAGGAGCTCAGTGATCACAAAAGTGAAGACCCTGGAGAGTCCACCCTCTTGTCCGACATCGAAGAAGGCAATTTGGATCACCAACAGGAGGTGCTGGTTCGAGGTCAGGCACGCCAGGACAAGTCATCAGGAACTACAAGGGTTCCACTGCTAAAGAACTAGAGCCGTGCCAATACTATTATTGCACGCCCTCTGCTTCCAAATTCCCGAAATCCAGCAGGGGCAATGGCACCACCACTGCTCAAACGCCAAAAGTCAATCCTCCTCAACATATTATCCGAGTCTGACTGTGCACCATTCACCCTGGCGCTGCTGCTATGCATGTCAAGTGGAGACCAGAATGTTCCACAACACAAGGCCAGTGCAGATCAGAACATTCCCCAACACCAAAAGGCTACTTTTGAGGAAACGAAAAGGTTCATGGAGGCAATCTTATTCACGAAGACTCCTTGGCCAATATTATTCACTCACAAGTACTCCATGGTTGAAAAACTTGGAAACTCGCCGTTGAAGCTCAGGATCGTCAGCGGGCATTAGCAGGTGCTCCTGTAGGTACGCCATCTGGGTGTCAATTGCCTGGCGGTCCATCCCTCAAAATAGATCCGCAAACACGAGAAGCTGTAAGTCTTTGATTCTGTTTAATGCTCCTCTATCAGATTTCGTATATTGACAACTCCACAAAATATACATTGTTGAAGTTGAAAATAAGTACCATTCAAGGATAGTTGGCAGATGGGGCACGTTGAACTGTTGTCCGTAGTTACCAGTTGGATTTGCACTCTCAGACCGAGCTTCGGATCCAGGTTAAGGAGCTTCTGTTTCACGATGCATATCTCTTGAAGGTCATTGAGGAGAAGAAATCTTTGTTCACGCGAATGGAAGTGCTTGATCTCATTTACTACCAATTTTTCTTCACCGCCAATAGCTTGGGGTTCCAGCCTACGACATCCCAACATTTCCAACCTCTCACTCCGCAGACATTAGCTCTAGCAGCTGCAGCTATTCATTGTGCACTCTCTCAATATGCCAGTGGAAAGAAGGCCACAGTTATGTTTTCTCAAGATGAATATGAAGGTACATTTTGCTCATCCTCTGTGACAAATTTTACTCCGGAAGCCACTGCACTCATCAGTCACACATTAGTGGGCTGCTTGATACCCCCTGGAGTGCAAGTCCGCGAGAATAGGCACTCCTCAATTCTCGTCGGCGCTCCTTAGCCTAGATTACCCCTCTTCTATTTCATTCCCCACTCAATTCCCCTTTCCGCACTCCTCAATTCCCCTCGGCGCTCCTTAACCAAGATTGACACTTTCCTTTCTCATTCCGCACTTGATCCCTCCCCCTTTCCGTACTCCTCAATTTCCACCGGTCCACCTCCATCTGGATTATCGCTTCTATATTGAATTCCATACTTGTTACCCCCAAACCCCCCACACCAACCCCTATTAGATGCTCCTCCGCTAGTATGGGTGCTCCTTAATCCCTGTCGGTGCTCCTCAGTCTAGATTTGGTGCTCCTCAATCCCCGTTGGTACTCCTCAGCCTAGATTTGACGCTCTTTTTCATTCTGCGCTACTTTAACACCTTCTGTGTACTCATCTTTTCCACACAGCACTCCCTTTCTGGCCCTCCTCTTTTCCTTGGTGATTGCTCCCCTTTTTCATCCAAATAATCATTGCCTTTCAAACGCCCATTCAGATTCGCAGCTAGCTAACATCTCATTACACCTTTGTTAGATATCACAAATCGAGCCAAACAACATTGGAATTGAATTTCATCCACTTGCCAGGTATGAATAATTGGCAAATTCAAGGAGCGCCTCCAGCTTCTTTGCACCGTTGATGAATTGTGTGTGCCTGCATTCGTCAGACCTGATGAGATGGGAGATGGAGTGGATAACATGGACTCCATGATTGATTGATATCATTCGATCGCTTAGTTGGGTTATTGTTTCGTTGTACCTGTGTTTATGTTTGAATCAGATCCCTTTTTCTTTGGTTCCTTAATGTAGCAAGGCAAAAAGTACAATGTTGAAGACAATGATAGCTAGTATGATACAGCAGTGATAATGAACCATAATCCATGCATCATATTTGCTGTTGAGGGAAATCGATTGCTCTTGTAAATCTGGAGAGTCTATGATCACGCCTGCAGTCCTCTGAATGAATATCCATCAGAACCCATCCATCTTTCAGAGTATGCTTGTGATTCCCGCGTTGGTTCGGCAATTCTCCCAGATGGACCACATGTTCTCTCCGGCGCTCCAACGTATTCCCAAACTTATCACATTCACTCACATCGTGCTCCTGTACCCGTCATCAGACATCCCTGGTACTCCCAAGGCCGGCCGGAATACCCTCCTATGCTCTGATGCTCTCCTGACATTGACGTGTCTAAGTTTACACTCGACATCCTCTCAGACACTCCTGTAGGCTCCCAGTAACTACAATACATTTTGCTGATGAATTACCAACCTAAGACTGATCGACTTGTCAATGGCATTTACCGATGACAACTGGCTGGAAGAGATGTTCTATGGAGCACTGCAGGATGGCTCAGAAGTGTACAAGTGCACTGACACTTGGGATGTATAACTATTGTTAGAGAAGCTCACTTGCTATATGTCGACAGATGAGATGAGACTAGACAATTGACTAATGAGATTCAGAATCAGTGAAGGCTGTGAACGATGCCTGCAGCAGAAGATCCCAGTGCTGCCAAGTGATGAAAAGAAACTCTACCACCGTGACGATTCAGACCGACTACCATGCCAGGTTATGCATCACTCCGAGATATGAACCTTGAGTGCAGTACTGGATGGCACGTTAGATGCAGGATGAGTTTGGGAGTGAACATAATGGGTAACTGAGGTCCGAGACTCAGGAGCTGAGGAAATGGGTCAATAGAGTGTCGGAACTTGCGACCAGAGGAACAGTGATCAATTGTGTGTGCCTTGCCTCTGTTCTCGGTTTTCATCACTTTTGATACTTCATTACTTCATTGGATCTTGGCCCTGTATAAATGGTGTCAGCACATGGTTTTACCACCTCCTGATCGCAGCTAAGCGGAGGTGCTGTTTCCATTTGCCCCAGATCCACTGACAGGATACCGTATGGTACAAATCAGTAGCGGGAGATTTCAGTTTGAAAGAGTATGTACGTGGCATGACTGTTTAATGCTTTTCATTCCATTCTCTTGCATCGTTTATGCAGCGCATGGTGTGAGCACCAAAAGAGTGTGATAATGCAATGGCAGCACATATTCCGGGGCCAGGGAATTGCCATTGTATATGGTCGGATCGCCATTAGTCTTATATCTCTTGCGATAATCTTACCTATTCATCTGCACCTGCTATCAGTCGCATCCACATCTGCATCCGTATTGCTGTAATAATCATATCTATGCCTATGAGGCTGAATGCTGGTGTATGTGCCCTTGCAGATAAACACTCTATGGCCAGCAGTGTTTGAGCAGAGCCAATAGATTACTACTGGGTGACAGATACCAGCTGAAAATGGACCTTTTGCAAGAGAGTTTGTACTTGGATTGTGCCTCCACCCTCAACATTTATGGAAATGGAACAAAATCTGTTCAGTATACTGGATGTTTCAAGAAAAACAAGCGGGAGATTCATATTATCGCTTGGAGGTCAACAGGCAGGGCCATCGAGCAAGGAGATGTGACATTGAGACTTTGACCACTAGGACACCACTGTCACATTACTGAGGTTGCGGTAAGGGATGTACTCTTTGTGGATGGGGCACACAACTTGCACTCCCAATCAGGGCTTATAAATACGGATTTATAGATTACCTCTATCAACTGCTTCAGAATCAGGATACAGCACAACTCAGATACAGTTTGAGGAAGTCAAGGAACTCTTGGTGCCTCTGCAGCCCAGTTAGGTGCCCAATTCCGGTTCGATGTGGATGTTCCAGGAGAGTATCACCAGTCGACATATGCATCATCATTGTGTCATACGTGTTGACTGGCACTCAATGTGAGTACAACTGAGCACATTAATACATACATCGTGGAGCCGGAGGAGCCAATGAAACAATGAAAAGGATCTGAACCAATTGTATTGACTTTAACGATCAAATGACAAGCACCTCATCGCAGGTCTGGTGGATATACCGCGAGTGAGTGGAATGGAAATGTGGGTTCTAGTAAAAGGAATGATGATTCGAATGAAAGTGGGATTGAGGATATGCAAGATCCACCAGCAGTATTCAACAAATCCAACAGACCCTAGCATACAGGAATCGGAAGACCATGTTCCGAATCTTGGAAGTGGGTGGAAAGTACCTGCAGGAATTTCTCAGAGAAGACGGTGTGCCGAGCATCACTGATGAAGTAGTGGTCAACAGTAAATCGAAAATACTGCAGGTTACTATCATGTCCAGGCTGAAGAGGTTAATCATGCTATGGTGGGAGTTGAATCATGAGTGTTTTCAGTACTTGAGGGAAGAAGTGCTACAGAGGAGCTTTGCGTTTAGCTGATCCCTTTAGACGACCTCTGCACAGTTTGTCTCTGTAGATTTTGTTTATGGTATAGTTAAATTTTCATGATACCCATCTGGAGGAGTATAGGGCAACCATTGCATGTGGTTACCACATGTTGTTAGGAATGAGTGGCAGACCTGCATTCACTTTACATCTTATGTATGTATCAAATAAGTTTAATTAACAAGTCAATGTACACATCACTAATTGAGCAGCTGCAACATCAGTGGACAGACACTTCCATCTGTGGCAGCATTGGTCCGATGCTCCATATGCAACAATCACTGTTCAAGTATTGAGTTTATCAATCCTTTATCCTCATACCAGATGGGATGATCTATCCCAGTGTTGATGCACATTGACCTTCACGGAAGTGAATATTTTCTGCACTCCAACATTACTCACCATATTGTAGCATTGCTGAATGTATGGCTAGTGCCATGAGGGGTATATAAGAGTGATTTTGTTGGGTAACCAGTAGTGTAAATATACATAATTTGAATACTGCTTTTATCGCAATGCCATGAGAGTCAATATCTGCCTCACATTTCCCATCGTCATTCGAGTAAAGATGATTTGGAGTGCAATTCAATGGTAGTAATGTGAATATGCCCCAGATTGCTGATCCCAGCCTGGAGACTGTTTTGAATAAATTGATATATTTTGGAATGTACTGATGGTTTTCATACCAGGGTTTAGATGACAATCAAAAGTTACATAAATCAATGTAACTTCTACCCTGTAGCTAGGGAAGAAGCGGGTAAAATGAGTCCTTTACTCAATCCAGGAGCAGCTGAGACAACTCATCAGGCTACCCAAAGTGATAGACAGTGCAGAGATGGTATTTCCAAAACCAATTACAGATTAGGTGAACATCCAGAGTGTGCAGAGCATCAGTTTTGGATTCCTCCAAATGCTCCAAGTAAACAAGCTGCTGTCTTGAGTGATTTGGTGGACAACAGGTAGAGTGCCCACTTGTTGCATCTTTAGGAATTACACACATCTGCCATGAGTTATATAAGACTTGAGGACACAGGAATTGTTCTGGACAATCCCCAACCAAGGCATTCTACAGATGGTTATATTGTTCCAGGAATACATGACCATAATCCTATTTCAAGCTGCGACCAGTTGTGTCAAGATTCCTGAGTGGGGACAGGATAGTTCCAGCTACCTTATATCATGCCTTGATAGAATTTTCGTCACCATATGGAGGACACGAGATCAGGCTAATGAGAATCCAGATATGCTTGTCGGATGATCATGTGGAGTCTTTTCAAATATTACCGATTGTATGGTACAGCAACAGTTCATCGTAATCACCTGAAGAAATACAAAGATGCGTCTTGTCCGAAGCCAGCATCCCTGGAATGATTGTTGCTCTGGCCGATGGTTAATCCTGCCAGTCCCACAACAAATCATAATCAGCTATGGTGTTGTTGTTGTGTATTCGTACTGTATTTACTCGAGCTTGAGTATAACTGGGCCTTATCCCCCAAAGCCTGCAAATGAGCCAGTTAGATGCCGGGGCTCCCAACTATCAACCGTTGTCCCAACTGACAAAAGTCAAGTCAGAATGCAATGTGATGTAATGTAGCAGACTAGCCACTGTGTCCTCCATGCCTCACGCAAGCGGACACTTCCCACTATCCGTGGCAACCACGAATTGGAACACCACATTTTGATATATCTCCATGGGAATCAACTCCAATACGTGGGCCCACTGGCACTTGCCACCTTTGCAACCGGTTCCCTGCCCCACCTCCTGCCAGAGCTCCCACTGCTGGTATTTCCACTTTCTGTTTTGTCGAAGGAGATGCTCCTGTGTTTGGGCTACTGTTCCCTTGCACACCCAGTACTGGCGGTTCTCTCAGTGTGAGATCCCTTTTAGATATCCTATGGTGGTGCATACCTGCATTTAGGTGCAAAGAATCCTGTTGCCGATGATGTTGCGCATTCCATTGGGATAGGTCTGTTACTGCCAGCTTTGCTGTTCAGTCTGTAGGCAAAGTGTTTGCTGTATTTGTTGGCCTCCCACAGGACATTGGCTGCAGATCTTCCTTCAAAGATCCGTCTGGCTCTATTTGAATTCAAAGAGTACAGTAGCTCTGTTTTTGTGCCTTCATTGGCCTCTGCTTCAGCAAAATGTATGGTAGCTACTGGAAGCCTCCAGGAGTGCCTGCGAGGATGTAGAGCGTAAACTGAGAAGTGTCAATTTGACGAGCGTACCAGACCCTGGGAGGGCATTCCGACCGGCCTTCCCAGTAACTGGACTCATTGAATACTGATACAAGAGTATCATGGGAGTGATTGGAATACGTTTCGGAATACATTTTAGCACTGCACATATCATAGGGTGCACCTGGGGGTGTCGCCAAAGCAACATGGCAATCACAAACAATCACTTAGAGATGCCCGGACAGTTGAGGATAATCATTCGGAGGACAGCAGGAGATGTCTGGGAACATCCAAATGTTCACAAGCAATTGATTTACCTCACATGTGCATACGATGCATGGGTTAGTGTTCATTATCACTTCTGAATCATACTAGATGTCATATTCTTCAACACTGTAGGATTTGTCTTGCTACAATAATGAAACTGAAGATACAGGCTAGTGATTCAACACAACCACAGTAACACAAAACAATGACCTGACTATGCAATCAGATGAAAAATGGAAACAACTACCAGGACAAGATGAGCACCAGATGGGGAGTGCTGTGTACAGAGACATCTTTTGAGAAGTGCAGAACGGAAAAGAAGTGGATTGAATCCAAACTTTAGTGGCACCTAAAGGGGGGGTAAGAAGTGGGGAATGAATCATTGGTGCACCAGTGGAAATGTAGGGGCTTCCAGCCCAAGTGGAGGAGTACAGAGCGAGGGGTGTATAGAGTGCAGAATGGAATGGAGGAGCACCAATAGTGTCAGCAATGGTTCCAACTGACCAGAATGGTTCTGGGTAAGGGTTCGGACTGGAACCGAACCGTTGCCATCGGTCTTACCAGATGAACTATGTGGAACCTTGCCTTTCGGCCGGATTCCCCTCGCCAACCCGGCCCTTGCATGTCCGGCAATTGATCTCCAATTAGGATTTTGAGTTCCCATTATATCGCAACACGATCCACGTTGGGAAAACATTCGGTGCAATCATCACCGACATACAGTATCCCTGTTCCCACTCTGTCACGGTTGTCTTTTATGGATCATGATGGCCTACCCTGACCTTTGGCCCTTAGAGAGAAGTTATGAGAATGTGCTGCAGGTGTTACTGTATGTAATATTGAATATCAGAATGAAGCAAATTTCTCATACTGCATGCATTCCACCAACCCCCATTGCTCAATCATCATCTCCACTACAGTCACCATCACTGCCATCACCATCACCACCATCCCCATCATCACCATCACCATCACCACCATCACTATCACCACCATCGCCATCACCACCATCACCATCATTACCTTCATAACTACCAGGGTCGGGTATTTTACTCTTTGATTATTCATCTGCGAACATTATATACCACCCCGCTACCAGCGAAGCCTGATCCACCACTCCCTGCGTACTCCCTGCAAAGCCACTTTCACCCCTACCAGCGAAGCCCAATCCACCGCTATCGGCTTACTCCCAGCAAAGCCAGTTTCACCCCTACCAGTCAAGCCAGCTCCACCACTACCAGCGAAGCTAGTTTCACCCCTACCAGCAAAGCCAGATCCACCGCTGCCAGCTTGCTCCCAGCAACACCAGATTTTCAGAGAGGTGAGAGCGAGAATTCCACTCCTACCAGCTTGCTCCCAGCCAAGCCAGATTGTCAGAGAGGTGAGAGTGAGCATTCCACCACCACCAGCTTACTCCCAGCCAAGCCAGATTCACTGCTACTGGCGAAGTCAGTCTCACCCCTACCAGCAAAGCCATATCCATTGCTACCAGCAAAGCTAGTTTCACCCATACCAGCGAAGCCTGATTCACTGCTACCAGCTTGCTCCCAGTGAAGCCAGATTGTCAGAGAGGTGAGAGTAATGTATCCAGTGCTACAAGTGTTATCCCAGCGAAGCCAGACTGTCTGAGAGATGAGAGTGAGCATGCCACCGCTACCAGCTTGCTCCAAGTGAAGCCAGACTTTCCACTGCTACCAGCGAAGCCAGATCCACCGCTAATAGCTTGCTTCCAGCAATGCCAGATTGTCAGAGTGGTGAGAAGGAGATTTGCACCCCTACCAGCATGCTCCCATCAAAGCCAGAGCCACCGCTAACAGCTTGCTCCCAGCAAAGCTAGATTGTCAGAGAGGTGAGAGTGAGCATTCCACTGCTACCAGTGTGATCCCAGCAAAGCCAGATCCAGCACTACCGGCTTGCTCCCAGCAAAGCCAGCTTGTCAGAGAGGTGAGGGTGATTATTCCACCCCTGCCAGCTTCCTCCCAGCAAAGCTTGATCCACAGCTAACAGCAAAGCTAGTTTCACCGCTACCAGTGAAGCCAGATCCATTGCTACCAGCAAAGCTAGTTTCCCCCCAAGCTGTCAAGCTAGATCTACTGCTACCAGCTTGCTCCCAGCGAAGCCAGATCCACCACAACAGCCTTGCTTCCAGCGAAGCCAGATTGTCAGAGTGGTGAGAGTGATCATGTCAGAGCAGTGAGACAAAGCAGATCAGAGGGTGCAAAGTGAATATGTCAGAGTCGTGTGAGCGAGCAGATCAGTGGAGTAAGGGAGCATGTCAGAGTTGTGGGAGTGATCTTGTTGGAGTCATGAGAGTCAGAGTGTATGCTTGTTAGAGTACTAAATAAATAAGTAACTCTTGAATATATAGTATAATCCATAAATTACAGTATATAATACATGTGCTACAGTTGCATTACAGTAATAATTGAGATATGGTATCAGTAAATTACAGTTGTATTATGGTGGATTACTGAAAACAGCTCTGGGGTGTTTTGCAGTATTTGGTGTTGTCGGTGTTACAGGAGGTTATGGTAGGCCATATAGCCTGTGGTGGATTACATTTAACAGAATATGTTTTTCCTGACATATATGTGAATTATTCAGCGTTATGAGCTCTTTTTCCTGCTAGACTCCCATTTTGAATCTGAGCAGTATTCATTGAGTAGCTGTTAAAACCCCTCAATTTGGGGGTGATTTTAAGTGTTATTTCAGAGTGACTCCACCCCTTTCAGTGCTCCTCCACGGGGATAGCACTCCACCATCCCATAAGTTGTTCATGGCCCTTGAGTGGTGCACAGCGTTAGAAATGTTAGACCGAGTCGTTGTAGTGTATATCATCACGTGGCTGTGGGTAAGCCCTGGTGGCTACTATACAGGCTATGTTTCATCCTAGAGTTAGAGTGAATCGATCAATCGTCTCAACAGGTTCGTCACAACATGAAATTGTTCCAGGTGACCTCTTTTCTGTCTGGGTTGGAACCGCAACTGAGACAACACTTGGGTATGCGACTCACCATGGGAACTTAACTGGGTGACTAGCGCGGTATTGTGATTGAGACCAGAGCAGAATTTGGTGGTTTTTGGCCGGGTTGGAACCGGATCACAGTTCCATTTCGCTGTTCGGAAAGTTTTCGCTGCAATTCAGTTTTCAAGATTTTATTGTATTACGACATGGTCTATGCATAACATATGCACTATTTGGAACGCTTTCATCCCCTGGTGTCCTGTTTGCACTATGATCAATATTTGTGAGTAAACAGTGCGGAATCCATTTCAGATATGGTAGTGGGAATTGAGGAGATGTCGTCGCTGGCTGGGGAATGTGGATAGGGTGGGGTTGTGGGGACAGATTTGAGTGCGGTCATCACGTGGGTTGGTCTAGGGTTTGAGTGCGGCGGAGCCGCATGCACTTCAGTTCTTGTGTATGTGTCAATTAGACTTAGCGAGACAGTCAGTGAGTTTAGGTCAATAGAGAGATTCAGCACAGAGGACACAGGACACCAGACACCGTACAACAGGTTATGAGCCCGGGCACTTCGCTGATTCGACAAACTCGACTCGGATAGAGATTTCGAATTGCGGCATCATCGACACGGTCTCGGAGGAGTACAGACTCGACGCGTATACGGACGACAAGATGGCCGAATCGACAGCGATCTCGATTAAGAAGTTTGATGGTACAGACTACAAGAGCTGGAGTTTGGAAATCGAAATACTCTTGGAGCAGAAGCAGGTTCTCGGCATTGTCGACAGTACAGAGAAAGCACCGGATGCGAAAGACGAGACTGAGTTTAAAGCATGGAAGAAGCCGCACGGAATCGTGCGGTCGACCATTCTTCTCGCGATGGAGAGGTCTTTGCAGCAGCAGTATGGCGTTCAGAAAGATGCAAAGGCGCTGTGGGATCAGCTGAAGGAGGACTACAAGTCGAAGGTGAAGCTGAATGTTTGGGCTTTGCGCGACAAGATGTCAGCGGTGAAGTCGAGCAATTGCGAGAATGTGCAGGAATACGCATCGAAGATCCAGTGTTATGTGAACGACTTCAACCTCTGTGCGGAGAGTTCGACCGGTACGATGCCAAAGAGCGAGCACAGCTACTACCTGATGCAGGGTATACCAAAGAATGATGATTGGAGGTTTTTCACCCAGTTGATGTACGACAAAATCGACACCCTGGCCGACAAACAGGAGGAGATTGTTTCGAAGATGAAAGCCGATGAAGCGCGATTACAGAAGGACAACGATTCGGAGGTGGCAGCCATGTTCTCAAAGTTGCGGACGAAGAATGAGCAGCGGAATTCAAAGCACTCTCGGAAGTCCCAGAAGTCCCGTGGTAGTGGTAGTGAGAGCGATGGTGGTAGTTCGGAGAGTGAGAAGCATCGCCGCAGGCATACTCAGGAGTGCTACAGATGCCATAAGGTGGGGCACATTGCACGGTATTGTCCAGGCACTGCACCGGTGGAGAGCAGAGCACCGACAGAGACAGTGGCAGCGGCAGTGGCAACAATGATGGCGACGACATCAATCGAGAACTATTGGATGACAGTTACGAACGGACTGAGCCCATCGAAGAAGAGCTGGTACTTGGATTATGCCACCACTACTCACATTTGCGGAGATCGGCAAAAGTTCGAACAGTACACCGAGTATACCAAGAGAGAAAAGCGGGAGATCCGCGACTTTGCGGGAAGAGTAGCGGGCAAGGCCATCGGGCATGGAGATGTTCGGTTGAGGCTTCGAATACCTGGAAGCCGCCACCATATACACGAAGTTGTTGTGAGAAACGTCTTGCATGTTGAAGGAGCACACAACTTGCTGTCACAATCGCGGCTTATGGATCGGGGGCTACGGATTGTCCCAGTCAATGGCTACGGAATCAAGATATACGACAAATCGCTGGCAGAGGACAGTGCTCGAGGTCGAGGTCGAGGTCGAGGAAGTCTTGTGGGCGTGGCACTCCAGGTTGGAGGGTTATTCCGGCTGGATGTGAAGGTTGCAGGAAAGCTGCATCGATCGAGAGAGAGCAGACGACACACCGCACCGAATGCTGCTGATGAGCACTTCTATCGAGAGTTCTTGGTGCCGGAGGAGCCGGAGAAAGAGATATCGAGCGAGAGGATAGGAGCTCCAGGCATTGTTTGATTGTTTGGGAGGAGCTCTAGGCACGGTTGATAGTTTGGGAGGAGCTGCAGGCAAAGCTCTATCTTCGTTTTTCTTGAGAGATTAGTACTTACGGTCGTAATACCGCCCTGGAGGAGTGTGCGGACGAATTGGAGTGCGGTCATCACGTGTGTTGGTTTAGGGTTGAGCGCGGCAGAGCCGCATGCACTTCAGTTCTTGTGTATGTGTCAATTAGACTTAGCGAGACAGTCAGTGAGTTCAGGTCAAGTGAGAGATTCAGCACAGAGGACACAGGACACCGGACACCATACAACAGGGGTGAGAGGGGGTATAGAGTGTCAGATGGGATAGGGGAGCGCTAATCAAGACAGAGAAGATTAAGGAGTGCCTGTCACAGCAGAGGAGCACCGAAAGAGAAAGAATTGTGTGCAGAACGAAATAGAAGAGATTCAATCTAGGTGGAGGAGTGCACACAAGATTTGAGGAGCGCCAAGAAGGTTTGAGTAGTATTGAGAAGTACAGATGTGGAATGAGTAGCACCTATTCTATTGGAGTTGTCCCGCAGGGGGGATATGATGCGGCCCACTGATGTGTGATTGATAGTGCAGTGGCTTCCAGAGTAAAATTGATCACAGAGGATCGGCCAAAATGTACCCCAACATTCATCATGAGAAATCATACATGTAGCGTTCCTTCAACTGACATATTCAGACAGCATACAATGAATTACTACTACTGCTAGCACTAAAGTCTGCGGAGTGAGAGGTTGGAAATACTAGGATGTTGTAGGCTAGCACCCGAACCTATTAGCATTGGATAAAAATAGTGGGTATATTAAATCCAGCACTTCCATTCAGGTGATCAATGATGTCTTATTATGGACGGCCTTGGAGAGGTAAGCATTGTTGAACAGAAGCTCCTTATTCTTGATTCAAAGCTCAGTATCAAAGCCCAAATCCAACCAGTAACAACAGAAAACAGTCCGACGTAAGCGATCTGCCAACCATCCTTGAAAGGTACTAATCTTCAGTTTTGGCTATGATTGTTTTCAGGGGTAGTCAATATCCATATGTCGAGTACAGTAGCATTCAACAGAATTCAAGACTTGCAGCTACCCAATACCAAGAGGCCTTTCTGAAGTATGTGGAGAATGAATACTGTGGGAAACATCAACGTGTACCAGTCAGTAAACTCGAAAGCTTACCGAGCAGCAATCGTAAGCCCTCTCCAATGGCTTCAGGATTCTGTGAATCATCCTCTGATCCACATGATGTCTCCAGCGATGATGAAGAATACTTCACCCGTAACAATGTGGCTGAGACGCCACCTGGATGAATAATGGCGCAGCACACTTATTGACCGCTGCCAGGCACTATTTGAATTCACCGCGTGAAGCACCAATGAACTGGGGGTAAATTGATTCATATCTCAATGATTACTACTCCCACCCACTGGAGATTGGCAGTAAATTTTGGATACCACATATAACCGACCGGTGGCCTCAACAGGAGGAAACAAACTCAAAGTATGCTGATTTCTCCAATGTGGCACGCGACATATTCTCTATCATACCACCTTGTGTCGCAGTGGAGTCCAGTTTTTCCCTTTGCTGAGATGGTATTGGCTGGAGGCAGTCAAAAACCACAGGCGAGACCTTTCACAAAGATGTCGTTGTAAGGCAGATTGCTCGAGCCAATAACGGGATTTTGGCAGGCGCTGACCCAGAATTGGATACAACGAACACCGATAACGACTCCGAAATGACGAAAGAGGCGGAGGAAAGGAAATTGCCCAGAATGGCCAAGGTTTACGACTTTTTGCAGATGTGGCAGGGCAGCGAAAATCAATGTGCTACACAGAAGAAATCACGCGCTCAAAACAAACAGTTGACCGCCGTAGGATACATTTTGGACATGGAAGAGATCGTCACAGCATCCTGGTCACACTTTCAACATGATGGTGCGGCTACATTTGAATTGTCAGAAAGATCTCCTTTGCCACCAGCTGTGTCTGCAAAGGACCTCCATGGAGGACGAACTCAAATATTGAATGTTCGCCAAATCTGAAGAATCAACCATCATCCAGTCACAAGTGATGAGGATAGTACACCTGAAAGCATTTCGGATACTGAAGATTGGCTTAACTGGAATGGTGACGTACAAAATGCAAATGACAGCGAGGACGATTGCACAGTGGACATTGAAACTGATATAGAGCAAGACAATAGGATCGAGGATATGGAATGCCCAGAGAAGTGGGATGTGAGCGCCACACAAAATGTTCCAATTCGGCCTTTAAGGTAGTCAAAGCGACAGGCTGAAAAAGTGTTGGTGATGGTCAATGCAATCGAAACAAGAAGGAATAAGGGAATGAAGCAAAAGTAGGACAGAATGCATCAATGTTTCACCAGCATCTTTATGTATCTTGACTGAGAGTTTTAGTTAGAGGTTTATTATGGGCGAATGGTGAGCAGTAGCTTGTCAATATTGGTTGATAAACAGATGTATAGCAGGCCTAATAAAGCATTTCGCAAGATACATAGATTTTGGTCGTGTGAGAGTGAACAGTGCAAGAATGTTACTGCGTTCAGCTTTCCCACAGGGCCATGTCTCAATCAGTCAGAAGCACTACCAATAAGTTCAAATCATAATGAGAAATATTATCGATGGCAGCAGATGTTGAATGGACAATACATTGAAATGAGCTTCAACGGAACGTCAGCGATTTGTGGTTTTGTAAGTACGGTAATTCAACTGTGATATGGTTGTTGTTATGCATAATCGATGTACTGGTAGCATATATAGGCAACAAAGATAGCAACACGGTCACCAACCCATTCTGAGAATGAGCATCAATAGAGCATCAACGATTATTAGCTTCGCATCCTGGATAATTTATCTCCCAATTGGTTGCAGACACCCATTTATCAGATATTGGCAGTCTTTGCAGGGAAAAACTACAGCGACATGCTCTCTGTCGCATCCTGAGGATGAGGGTCAACGGAACGTCAAGATTTGTTAGCTTTGCATTTTGAGTAATTTATGTTCCGATTGGTTGCAGACATCCATTTATCAGATATTGGCGACCTTTACTGGCAAAAACAGCAGCGACATGCTCCCGGCCGCTTCCTGAATATAAGCATCAACAGAGCGTCCACAGTTTTAGTTGTTGCATATTTGGTAATCAAGGCATCACGTGGATCTTCGCTGTTGTAACAGCAATATTGACCCCCCTGATAGGGAAAATTACATCATATCATGGGTAAAACACTGATTCCAAATTAATCGATATTGCAAGCTGCAAAGCATGCAAAAACACATTATTGGTTGTTGAAAATACGATTTTGATCACCTACTATTAACAAACTCCAAAAACAAGAGCCTTATATGAATCTATGGATGGACCCACTGGGCAACCCAGTGACAACCCGTCCATTTCAGACAGGCTCGGAGTGTACCATCAAACCGTACCCGAGTTGACGGTTCAAGTTTATTGGCAACCCTGCCCGCCAATTTGGCAACGGTTTGGTCTGGACCCGGACCTGCACCTGACGTGATGGTCCAGATCCGTTGCTCAGACTAATGACGTGTCCAGCTCGACATTTGTGTCTGACTGACCATTTCGAGGTGCCAACACTTAGTCTTTCCAGCAGCCAGCGACAGGTTACTAGGAGCAGTGATGACCATCTCTGCTTTCAACTGACTATTTCGAGTTGGGAACACCTAGTTCGCCCGACAACCAGATGCGGGCAAGTAGAAGCAGCAATGTCCACCGCCACATTGACTTACAATATGGAGGCACAATCGATCACTCTTTCCCCTGGCATCCCGGGGTAATAACCACACCCACATTCAACATTAAACTCTGTAGCTGACAATACATAGTCATCGCAATCACCCTGCGACACTCCTCCAGCGAACCAGGATGCCTGAGCTCAGCAGATAAGAGCAACATTTCCTTATGGGCTATGACTTTGTGCAACCTCTCTGACTTAGGCAACCCCTAGATGCAACAGCAGAATAGATCCCCCATCAAGACTGGCCACCAGCAAAAGCGTACGGTGGGTGACATCGGGATGCCAAAAGATTGGTGGGACATAGGCCGAGATCTATTCTTTTGCAGAATTCTTAGCGAGGACCCCTACCCAGTCGATGTTGACAAACTGTCCGAGGAAAGCTACAAGCATGCGCACGAAGTTCTGAGTAGGGCAATCAAGGAGTTTGATGTTTCCAAAGCAGCTATGCACACAGTAAGTATTTGCATGTCTCAAGCCCTGTTCAGTAGCACTGACAACCAAGCTTGCAAATCACCAATCAGCTGCCCGAGCGCTCTTCGCCGAACAGCCCTGTGAAGTTGCGCCCGATCAATATGCCACTTGCTTTCTGACACTCTCAAACAATGACTGCCACAAGCTGGTAACAAGGATAATTTCTCCTTCCACATACCGGTATCATCATTCAGACTGTGAGAGTGAAGTATGACTGAACACAATTGACTCTATTAATGTCCTGACAACCAACTTAGATACCAAAAAAGGGGTTTCTGCATTGTTCACTATTGGGTGTGATGGCCAAACCCTTCTTTGAGAACTCAAAGCTTAATTTCACCCGACAGCCATATACGTCCCACATCACTGATGAGGTGACAGCAGAGTGTTTGTTACTTGCTACAACTGCAGTAACGCATTCCTTTGACAACTGAGCTGGTGCCAGTTTCCTCCGCAAGGTATTTAAAGCGGATACATACAACAGTATACAGCACACCGTTTGGGACACACGTATCTGACATTTTAGTAGGTACATATAGTGATCTATTCGAATAATGGGAAAGTATCCCACCAGAGATACAACAAAAGATCTTGGCTTTGCATATGGACAGGATCGATGCAATCAATGGTCAGGATCGGAAAGCACCTGCTGCCATACAGTGGGATTCGGAGACGGTAATTGACAATAAGGACGTACAGCTGGTCATGTATATAGTATATATTAATTTGATGGTATATTATTGGAATACAATTGATGGAAAACTGACTAATTTCATTCCACAAGTAAATGGTTCTAATATCACGATCAGAATGGCACTCGGTGAAAGACATGTCTAGATTCTGATATTCGACCGTGAGTCCTGACAAGGATCACGTGAATATACATACGAACTCTGACACCTGATGGTGATCTCTGACGAGATCAGGGCGATAGCATGAAAAGCCTCTGACAAAATCATGGCAACTATACGTGCGGACTCTGACAACTGACGGTGGGCACTTACAAAACCAGGACGATAGCATGAGACGCCTCTGAAAAGATCATGGCAACTATACATTCGGACTCTGACAACTGTCAGTGGGCTCTGTGAAGACCAGGGCGATAGCATGAGAAACGACTGACAAAATCACGGCGACTATACATGCCAACTCTGACAGATGACAATGGGCTCGGACGAGACCAGGGCGACAGCATGTGGAGCCTCAGACAAGATCACTACAACTACTCTGACAACCGACCGTGAGATCTGACCAGACAGTGCGATTGCACATGTACCCTCTGCCAAAGCATTCATAGTGCAGTGCTAGCATACTTGATTACACCATGTTGTGCACAAACAGTCTCACTATCACCCCGAGAGTACTTCACTAGTACACCAAATCAAAGGGGTAAGGTAGAAATAGTAGCGTATGCTTACAGTGTATTACGCATTAATTATCCAGATAATGTATAATGGCTTTGGGTTGAAATCCATTAACCGCCACTATGGCTGTTACAGAAGATTACCGGAGGTTATCTAGGTTACCGCAAAATACATGTGGCGACATAACCTTTTCCCGACGTAGTGGCAGAACTAACCACAATGGATTTCAATAGACCAAAATCAACAACACCATGCGAACATGCCCCAAAGTCTTGGAGATATTCCAGGATGAAGTTGCTGAGACTGAGATGTTTGCCAAGCGGGTCAAACACATTGTTCAATACTTTCTTGAACTGAATGGCAATTAGGGTCTCACGGTTCTGGAGGCAATGCGAATCTCTGTTGATGAGGATATTGTCGGTTAAGATGAACGGTCTCTTAGAGAACAGAATATCTCGAGGTTTGATGGGATAACTAGCACTGTTCTACCATTTAGGAACTTGTAGTCTATAGTTCTGTTGCTACTCTCAATACAAGCAATTTGGACGATGAGTAGTAACTAGTATAGGCTGGTATACTTCAGCATTATTCACTACGCTTTTTCATGATATGCAAACAAATAGAGTAAGTTCGGGCTTAGTGTGACAGTATTGGGTAGTACTTGTACGTACTAACCGGTATTCAGTTGAATTGCTTCGTCAGCTGAAACAATTATCAACACACTTGTTGCACTCTGTTACAAATTGATACTTCTCAGTAACTGTCAGTTCACAATAGTACCATTTTGCACACGATGTATTTTCAACGTCTCTACAATACTATGCCCAAATTCTCCCCTACTTCTCCACCTTCATTTTTTGACTTCATTTCCAGCCTCTTTGTCGGTGTTTGTGGCTGTATGACCTTACTGGAATCACTATCACCATTACCATCGCCATTAACATTATCATCGCCATTTTCATCAGTACACTTACCACTACTATTGCTGTCATTCTTCCTTACCTTCCTGGTACCTGTCACCTTCCGCCTTTGCATTTCTTCATATTTGCCATTGTAATGGCCTTGTTTAGATGTGCTTTTGGCTCGCTGGCACGGCTGCAGAACTCCGTATTATACTCCGCTAGTCTCCTGGCAACCACGTTTAAAGGTCTCCCAGTTGTATACAATATACAGGCCATTAGATTAGTTTTCAAGCTATCAAGTTCAACGGTGCTAAGCAGATGTCAACCGAATGATGAGAAGTAGATGAAGGAATAGATACAGACTTTCACAAATTTTACTTTGTGATGGGTGAATGCCAATACCTTATCCTACCACGGGTCAGTCTGTACTATTCGTGAAGATGTAAGGAATCATACCAAAGTCTTTGCCAGATATTGTAACACATCATCTGTGATACCATCTCGAGATTGCTCACCGGCTGAGACACATTCCTCCAAAGCCTCCCTTAGCTCATCCACCTTCTTGGAAATAACCGCAGTTGCTGCAATCATCTTCAGTAGACATGGACGGCTGTAGTATTGCTTCCGCTCGTTGGCCATGGGTTGCTACGGGAAGTACATAGTTTCATTGCAGAGAGTCCCGTTTAGTACTTGCTGATACTGACATTTCTATCCTCAATTGTGAGGTTAGTTAGCCAACTTGCAGTCTGAATATCTTGGGCGTATCCATTGGTGTAAACAATGCCATTGTTGAAGTACTCACGCTGGTAATTGATGAAGTCACTCTACCAGAGTATTGTAGCCAGTTGGGGCAAGTACTTACAACTATTGACCATGTCATTGCGGCGTGCTTTGTTGCACCAGCTTCTGACATTTTAGACTCGATGCGCAGGAGGAGGGTAGGTTGTGGCAATAAGCGAGTGATTGTTCCCATCGGTGTCTCCTTCAACACTCCGACACTACTGATCACCTGCTTCGTTGGCGACATGCTCAATTGCGTTGGCACGTTCATCGACTTCTGAATCCATAAGCCTGTCGATAGCTTCACTATCTACCTCGTCAGTGTATTCGTTGGCCACCCCACCAGTATCCACCTCACTATCCTTGTTGGCCTTCTCATCGCTCGGTAAACCACTCAGAGCCCTTGACAATCACCGGTCTATCACAGGCAGAAGCTCAAGGATGTAGGCATTGCCATCCTTGTCAAGGAAGCAGTTTGCAGACGATATACAAGCTAATGAAGGCCAAGAGGAACTGCCAGGCTCACACATCGGAGAGCTTGGTGGTTTGCGCATTGTGGGAGAGATTCTGTGAAGTGTGGTGAGGAGAAAGAGTTAGCAAGCTGGGGTGAGAGGGGTACGTCCCAGTAGACATAGCTAAGTACTTAAAAAATTTGATGTCACTCAAGGGATATTGTAGGGTTTTGTAGACCTCGGCAAGGCTACATTATTTATTGATGGTTACATCAACAAAATGTATTTTAGTCACTGGAAGCCTCCAGGAGTGTCTGAGAGGATGTGGAGTGTAAACTTAAATGGGTTAATTTCAGGAGAGTATTAGACCCTAGGAGGGCATTCCTGCCGACTTTCAAAGTAACTGGGAGGACCAGCGACAATCCTGGGAGCGCCGAGGGCAAGCCTGAGAGCACCTGGGAGCGCCGGCGACATGTCTGGGAGCACCTTGAATCACAGTAGAGCAGTCTGGGAAAAACAATATCTTCTTTGGGAGCTCTGCTGGTGCGCTTGGAAATCATAGCTACTACTTATTGTTCAATGATTTTAAGTATTCAGTTTGTATTCTTATCTATGTATCTATGTATCTATATAGCTACCCATCTACACATGGTATATCTGAACTGGCTGCAGGTGGTGCTTGGGAGCAATTCTAGGTGTGCCTGGAAATAATGATCGAGTGAACTCAGAGATACACTCTGAGGCCGTGATCAAGCGAGTTTGGTGATACAATTGGAGTTCGAAATTGAGTGAACTGAGAGATACACTGGGAGGCCGTGATCGAGCGAGTTTGCAGATGCACTTCGAGGCCGAGGTCAAGTGAACTCAGAGATGCACTTGGAGGCCATGATGGAGCGAGTATGGAGATGCAATTGGAGACCGAGATTGAGTGAATTCAGAGATGCACTTGGAGGCCGTGATCGAACGAGTTTGGAGATACTCTGGGAGGCTGTGTTCGAGCGTCTTTCGAGATGCACTTGGAGGCAGAGGTCAAGTGAACTCAGAACTTCACTTTGCGGCCATGATCAAGCGAGTTTGAAGATGCAATTGGAGGAAAAAGTTGGGCAAACTCAGAGATACACTCCGAGGCCGTGATAGAGCGAGTTTTGAGATGCACTTGGAGGCAATGATCGAGCGAACTCAGAGATGCACTCTGAGTCTGTGATCGAGCGAGTTTGGAGATGCATTTGTAACAGGCTATGATCAAGCAAGATTGTGGAGTACTTGAAGGTGGTCGATCTGGAGGCGGTCGATGGGAGGCAAGCAAGATGCTGAGACTCAATTCATCGATTAGTTAACTCGAAACCGTGTGAATGTGACCAGATGACTTTACCATTGAAGCTCGTATGGGGAACTGGCTGGTGGCGGTCGATCGGTAGGGAGCTACACCACAAGCTGAGGCTACATTTCTGGGGTCAATTCGAAATCGTGAGAATGAAAGGATGACAGACAATCTTAGGTGTATGCTTCACTCAGTGTTATCTCATGATGATGGCATGGAGAGATAGAGAGGGATGACTTGACTTTGTATTCTTGCGATGATAGTAGAGATGTGAACGAGAAAGAGAGAGATGGGTGATGAAAATGAGAACGATACGGAGGATACGAGGGGCTATGAGATTTCAGGTGTACAACTTGCCTGATTGAATTTAGAAGACCTCATATTGGTGTTATTGTCCGTCAGATCTCGACTCGTACCTGCTGGATCGGGGATGGTCAATTGACTCACACACGAAGTTCTCTTAAGTCCCAATTTCTCATGATGATTTCCCCCATCTGCTCTGATCTCCCTCTTTCTTGTGCTCAACTGTACCATCACCTAAGAACACGAAGTTAAGTCATCCCTCTCTATCTCTCCATGCCCTAATTATGAGTTAATACCAAGTACAGCATACACCTAGTACAGAATCATCCCAAGATCGACAGTCTCCTGCTCCCAGCCAGTTTCTCATCTCTCAGCGGATTTGTTGAACTCAACTCTCTACATTTCCACAATTACAAGTTAACGAATGAATAGAGTCTCAGCTGCCGTTGCGCCTCCCTCCAAATCGAGTGCCTCCAGGTACTCCTCCAATCTCGCTTCATCATAGCCTGCAAGTTCATCTCCAAACTTGCTCGATCACAGCCTCGGAGTGCATCTCTGAGTTCACTTGGTCTCGGGCTCCAAGTGCATGTCCAAATTCGTTCACTCACCGCCTACCAGTGCATCTCTCAGTTCACTCAATCTCGGTCTCCAAATGCATGTCGAAACTCGCTTGATCACAGCCTCCAAGTGCATCTCTGAGTTCACTCAATGTCGGTCTCCAATTGCATCTCGATACTTGCTCGATCACGGCCTGGGAGGGTATCCCTCAGTTCACTCAATTTCGGTCTCCAATTGCATCTACAAACTCGCTTGGTCATGGCCTCGGAGTGTATTTCTGAGTTCACGCGATCCTGGCCACCAAGGGCATCTCTAAACTCGCTCAATCACCACCTCCAAGTGCATCTCTCAGTTCACTCCATCTCAGTCTCCAAGTGAATCTCCACACTCCCTCGATTATGGCCTCCAAGTACATTGTTAAGGAGCGACGGTGGGTGTACGTAGATACAGGGGTAACAGGGTAGATAGACATCATCTCATTTTCATCTCATCTTGTTACACAGCAAAAATTCACACTATATCATTCCTAACTTTTGGTCTTATGAGCTCTGTTCAAGATGTCGTGGATCCTCACGGCCGGGTAGTATTGTATCTTCTTACCCCCTTCCTATGCTCCTCGAGCTGGGATCGCTGTCCTTCATGAACTCCATTTGGATGTCTCGAGAGGTGTGGCGGAATGTTGATTGTGGGCTCTCTACCTTCTAGCTCTGTCGTTTCACCACAACAGCCTCCAAGTGGTGCATCTTTAGGTTCTCTCAATGGGCGTCCGCAGGTGCTCCTCTGATTATGCTCGACTACCATCTGTGGCCAGATTGACCATATGTATATATATTGAGATACTTAAATAATGCATGCCATATTATGAGGTATCAAATCATGTGACTGTAACAAAGACGAATATGATAGACAACATGCCTTGTGCTTATAAAACCCAAAGAACTACTGTGTTCAGATTACGACACCAAGTCTCCCGCAGAGCTGCTCTCGAAGTCTCCCACAGACCTGTGCCGACATCTCACCCACTCCATAATTTGACTATCCTAATAGTCATATCTCATAGCGTCCTGAATGCACATCCATAACTGCTGGTGCTTTTAGAATCACCTGAGAATGCTCTTGCAGAGTCTGAGAGCACTTTGCAAAGCTCCAGGGGTTCCTGGGAGCATCTGGAAGTACTTAGAAACACTGGTGAGAGCAACCGGTGTGTCTGGGAGGTTTGCATGTGGCTTCCAGACTGATTTACATTTTACTAATGTACAAGCAGGAAACAGCTGAAAGTAATTGTCAATGAGAGAAAAAGCGCAATCAGAGACAGCGAAAACGGATCCTGAATACATCATGCTTGAGTCATTAGATAACACTGGAAGATAGTGACAAGTAAAGCACTGTATGAATCCAAATATTACAACTCAATAACATTACTGAGATTGAGTTGAAGATGTATATGTTAGTACTGATCACTACCACCTAGTGGACTTGCTCTTCCCTTCAAATGTGCTGTATTCACTCATGTACAGAAAATCATCCAATGCTAGAACACTCATGAGAAACCAAAGATGATTATGAACAATATAAGCAATGCATAAACAGAGGTGCCGCTGCTGCACCTGGACTCTCTCATTGCGGACCGGATGCCATTTCACCGGGTCTGAAACAGAAACAAATAAAGTGCTACCTTCTGTATATTTTGGGATGTGGGTGGGCGGGTTGTTGAACCTGATCGCGCTGCTTTGCCTTGACTGCTGCTGCTCCACTCCTCTCATATACCTCTTCCCTCGCTCCTGGCCTCCTTACTTTCCTCCCATTCTTTGGCTCTGGCGCCAGAACCTCAAAATTTTACTCACCCTTTAGCCCATTCTCCAGCTGAGATTTCTGTCTCAAGCTCTGGTTCACGCCCTAGCTCAAACTATTGCTTGGGCTCATGTTTTGGGTTTCTCTCTCCAGTGCAAGCCCATGCTCTTACTCAAGCTTATGCTTTAGCTTATGCTGCTGGTTTCAGCCACCATCTTTAGTCCCTTCAGTCAACCAAAATGCTCACCCTTCCCAGCCAATGGTCAATGGGGCTCGCACCTACTAGCCGTCGGTCAAATTCCACCCACCAATTCGCTTCCACTATCCCTCAGTCACGCTGGACCATGCTGTCATGGTGAGTATGGAATCTGTAAACAAGCCTGTGGTGAATGGTTCATTTGAGATGTTTGAAATCCCGATATTTACAATACACACATGCAGGGAGCAGTATTGAAATGTATTGACACTGCAGAATGCACTCATAGTAGTTGGCAAAAGACCGGGCAAAGAGATATACTCACACAGAGTATTAATAACCATAGAGCAGTATAAGACAACATTTATTTGTACTGGCCAAAAGGCTGATAATGAATCACAAGAACCCAGTTAATATATTGATATAGGTTGATACATGCCAATACTGGACAGCAACGGGTGCTACAAAACCAATCAATGTAATAGACAACAAGAAATCAGGTGTGAACTCAATGAAGTATGAAATACGGCATTGTACAGATTAGTACTACATAGTTGTAAGCAGTATTAATATACACCAAAGTACTGTCTGCAATAGACTATGTACTTACGCGCAAGAAACTGAACACACCATCAGATACGAATGAGTATGGCTGAATTCAAGACAACAACAGGCAGTATACACAAGGTGGAGTGAATCCTGTAATAGACCATGGACTGTTCCGTGAAATAAATGAGGCTGAGACACAGATACCAGCTACTACATACCCATACGAGGCAGTAAAAGTTTGAACTGAACATCTTCAGAGTGACATTGGATTGTTGTTGAATGAAAAACATATATGGCCCCATACAGGTCAGTACTGACACATATTTGAAAATACTCACTGAACAACAGCTAAATCATGAGAGTTCAAAAATCCAGGGGGAGAGAAATATTCTTTGCAGTCGCGCAAGGAAATAATAAGCGTACAATACCAACATATACTGATAAGTATGACTTAGTATTCAAGTGTTGCAGTCTCTGTGCGGTGACAGTCATTACAGATTTATCACTACCTAGTGCATGGGCAGCTGCCTAGCACTTATAGACCATGTTCTATCGAGGCATTTATCAATGCCAAGGACTCTATATGGTTCCAACATTGCCTATCATTGGTGCATATCTCATATCATGCGGCTCCTGCTCAATTGCTGCATTAGCATCCTGAATGCGCAGTTTTGCCACAGCAGTCCCTCTATCCACATAGTTGTTGATCCATTTCTCCTTCAGTTCGTTGCGTAAGCAGTACATTTCACATTATGTCACCACAGCAAGCATCTTTTTGTATCCGAAGCTGCGCCATGCGCCAAAGGCTCTGACACTTTCCACCTCCAAGCCTCTTGTGCCTTCAATCGCTTGGTGACATCATCGTGTGGAGCGCTGTGTCGATTTGCCATATTTGCTAACAAGGAGAGGTGAAAGGTTCTGTTTTGCAGCATTGACTATTGAATTTTGTGTTGACTATATTGACGAACAAGATGTGGCAAGTTGCAAGATATGGACCACATCGAAGCAAGCAGCGTCTCTTATGTCAAGGTTGGTACACTTGATCAACTTGAACAAAGCAAAATCAGCATTGTGACCGCCACTCCATTAGGAATAGCAATGATAATGGTACATCATTACATGACGTTTAGCATCTGTTTTATGTAAGATCCTGGGGATTACTTGTGACATACATGTGGGGACGGATTTGAGTGCGGTCATCACGTGGGTTGGTTTAGGGTTGTGCGCGGCGGAGCCGCATCACTTTAGTTCTTGTGTACGTGTCAATTAGACTTAGCGAGAGTCAGTGAGTTTAGGTCAATAGAGAGATTCAGGACACCGTACAACAATACATCAGCAGAACTTCTTTACGTCAATGAATGTGCGTTTTATATCTCACAAACAAGATATTTTGGCAGTCGTTCACATCGATTAATACTGTAAACAACCATACAACATTGGACTGACTTGATGGAAACCGGAGGACGGTTGGTAGCTCATGCATTCTGGAGCAATAAACAGCAGAATTGATCTTGTGTGCAATGTACAAGTTGGCTGTTATGCATTAAATTTTGCCTTGAGGCTAACAATATATTCCTCAGCTCTTCCCACTTTGTTTTGTTATCGTCTTCCTCAGAACTTCCCACTACTTTTTGTTATTATCTTGCTTTTCACCTCCACACCAGCAAATCATGGCTCCACAAACACCTCAGCAAGGTACTAGTCGATCGGAATCTAGTAAAAGAACAGGCATTTCAGCCAACATGCAATCCACTGAGACACAACAACAATGCAGGCACCACTTAGTCAACCACGACACTGCAAATGCAGCCACCGAAAATATGACCATGAACACACTGTGACAATTAGACTGTCCAACTGGAATCCATAAGAAGAGTACGCAGCACAGGATCAGTTGTGAGTATATCTGTAATAAGGAAGATGGTTGTCAACTAACCATATAATATCCAGCTCGTATATGTCGGGAGCTGTTTGGTCATCTTATAGCCACCCGTAATGGGAAACCTGCATGGTTGACTAAGGCCCTTGTTAACACACTCCGCGAATTAGAACATCCTTGTGTTTTCAGCTCTGGGACTAGTGCATACGAATTTAGTGGTACGCGGCCGTGACCGTGAAGGAAACAGGCTTTGGTCACCTTATAGAATGCTATGGAAGGGTGTATGGTAGAGGTAATAGCCGAATCTCATATGTTGATGAAGCAACTAATATCTTGTAGGTTTTCAACATGTCTGCACCAATGGCAATGCAAGGTGGTCAGGTACAGGTAGAACAGTCTGACATGCGTCTTGTCATGAATATAGCCAAAATGGCCAAAGGAGGATTATCGCACGCCTCAATGGAGACCAGACATCACCTGGTCAACAAACTGCAGGCTGAAGTCCGAGAAGAGAAGAAGTGCGAAGTTCAGTTTCCTGGGCATACAAATCTGAAGGTTGCGATAGTAAGACACCCAGCAATACATCAGGACAATATCACAGACGGCTCCCATTCTTGCCAAAATGGCACAGCGCTGAATTCCCAGACACGCTGGAAGCACAAAGGCATAGGTGCATCTCCCCCTGACGAACTCAGACAGCCGACAAAAGAACCGATGCCACATCCGCAGGGACTGCGCTCTGTGGCACCCTGTGGTAATGAGTGAGCTTATGTTTCCGAAATCGACAGTGTGCCGCATGGTTATGTCTATATACAGACTGCTTTTCCCTGAGCTGATATCTTCAATGAGAATGAATATACCGAAAATCACAATCGTGATAACAATTGTATTCAACATTTGCTGACTGCTGAAGGCCCATCCACATGTTAGTACACTATCTGCTGTGTGGTAATGCAGTCGACATGCATTTTGCAGATGACAGCGGCATATGGAGCGAACCTGACAGTGAAGAAGAGCATTGATGGAATGGAAAGGGATTTTTGAGGGTATAATTATCTACAATTAGCAGACACTTTAAAGTACATTTTGAAGGATATATTAATATGGATTATTAAAGAACAATGCAGTGATGAAGGAGAAAGTATATGAAGACAGTACAAAGGCAGGTGAAACACCATTAATGATATACTATGCCAAATGAAATGATAACATATTGTGGATATGCCCATGGCAACATGAGCATCAATGCAGCATCAATACAAGTTGGTCTTGAATCATGGGTAATCTGTGTGGCGATTGGGTGTGGCCATTAATTAATGAGGTATTGGCTGGCTTTCATAATATTGCAGTTCCAAGAAAACCAGTGTGAGGCCAGTTTAGTCCTGGTTTGTGACAAACGATTCCCTCAATTAAGCCCTTGAATATTCATCCGATAATTTAGTGTTTGGTATACGAGATGTAGAGCCTCAGACGGCGCATCTATTGGTGGTCTCCGATGTTTGATATCTTCAAAAGTCAGCAAGCTACTTTGAAATTATTGTCATTTTTGGCCGAAAAGGGAGGGTTTTGGGCTACCGGTTGCTGAGATTTGAAGATATCGAAAATTGGAGACCGCCAAAAGCTGCGCCGTGCTGAGCTACATATTTTACATACCAAATACTAAACTCTCTGATCAATATTTGTGGGCTTAAAGTGATGGTTCGCTGAAACAATCGTCCATTTTTGATGCCGCAAGGCCATTGCCATTCAGGCCTTTAAACCTGGCCAGGTCCAAAACTGGAACCGTGGCTAACACTACTTGCCCCATTGTGAGAATGAGCGTTAACAGAGTCTCAACAAATTTAGGTCTTGGCAGTCAGGTAATTCAAAAGCGATTTGGTCGTTACTATACATACTCAAAGTGTTGGTTGCCGTTTCCGAAAACAGAAACAGTGACACGGTCCCTGCCACATCATGATAATAAGCATCAATGCAGTGTAAATGGATTTTGGCCCTTCATCATGGGTAATCGAAGTGTGATTGGTCAGTTAATGTCTATATACCTTATTTTGACCACATTTCTCGTCTAAAATGCTTCTGAACTCTTAGGTGCAGCATTGTAAATGAAGTTGGTTGTTACTGTCCAGGAGGCTGTTGTGGGAATGTCACTTGCTAATCTGCCTAGTGTGGCTGCCAACACCTCCTTAAAGAAAGTTGGGGTTAGCAATGGGTTCAGGTAACCCCCAGCATTCCGGGTTTCAACCACCCATGCTGGTAGGTTCGGTTCCAGACCCATCACAAGACCCAACCCACTAACTCTTGGCCGGCCAAACCCAGACCCGTACCCTTTATACTGCGGGTTTCGCCTGGTTTTGCTAGCACCGTCAGTTGCAATTTCTGTTTGTGCATGTTGGGCTTAACATTTATGCTCAGATTCAAATACGCTACTATTAATTGTAACATACTGGCATTGCTAAGTCATGATTTATTCTCCATGTACTGGCCGCCTTGATGATTATAATTCACAGATACACGCACCCTGCCACATGCTGAAAATTAGCGTCAATGGAGTGTCAATGATTGTTGGTCATGTATATTGGGTAATGTGGGGGGCAACAGGTTACACACAGTTATATACAAAGTATTGGCCGCCTTGATAGCAAAAAGAGAAACCAAAATACTCCCCACCCCATCCCGCAAATGAGCATCAACAGAGTGTCAATGATGTTTGGTCTTGCATCTTTCGTTATATGTGTGGTGCTTGATCACAAGCAGCGATAAATACCGATATGGCAGCCTATATCAGCAGATATGTACGGGATATTCCTGCCACATCCTCCTGGACAGTAACAACATATTTCATTTACAGAGCTACCACAAAGTATTCTTGAGCAGTTCAGTGTACAAAAACAGTCAAAACAATGTATATAGACCGTAACAGCATCATCGCGTTGTAATTAACCATTATGACAGACCAACAATCTTTGACACTCCATTGACGCTCATTTTGAAGATGGGGAAGAGCGTTTCACTTTCTCTCTTGCCAATAAAGGCAGCCAATAGTTCATTTATGACTATTTGCAACCTGTCGCCCTCCAGATTACCCAAGATACACTACCAACAATTATTGACATACCGTTGACGATCATTGTCAAGATGGGGCAGGGAGCTTATCTCAATGTGTTCTGCCTATCAAGACAGCCAATAATTCATTGATGACTGTCTGCCATCTATCAGCAGTGAGATTACCTAGGACACATGACCAAAAATTGTTGACGCTCTGTTGACGCTGCTTCTCAAGATGAGACAGGGAGTATGTCGCTATAATTTTTGCCAATACAGGCAGCCAATACTTCAATTATGTACAACCACAACCAAATTAAGTTTTAATTACCAGACTTTAATGACTTAAAATTGTTAATACTTCGTTGACGCTCAGTTTGCTACAGGTGTATTGACAATATGCAATCCTTTCATTTGGCGTAGTCCATCATTCACATTGGTTTGGCAGCCTTTCTAGCATTGTCATTTACTTTCTTCTTGATTACTACATTGTTCTTCAATAATACATCAAAATATATCCTTTAAAATTTACTTTACAGTGTCCACTAATTGTAGATAATAATAATCTGCAATATCCCATGCCTGTCAATCAATGCTCGTCATCACTTGGAGGTTCCCTCAATAGGCTGCTGTAAAGTCGGCTATTTGAGTCGGTCGGGTGGGTGTGGATCAGATCCTATACATCTCCAGTGTGTCTATGGATTCTGTGGGGAACAATGTTGCCAAGAAAGGAATCCGGTTGTGCGATTTTGACGAAGCATAGCCGTGTGACATTTTATCACAGCCTTCACCTTCTTATGCCCAGGTAACTCACCACCCTGCATCTTCTCTTGTTGGACCTCGGCGGGCGGTTTCTTGAGCAGGTATTGCGTTTCCTCTAATGTGGCGAGCAAAATCCCCCCATTGGCCATTTTGCCTAGAATCAAGGCCAGGCCCATGTCGGACAGTTCCAGCTGTACCCAACCTCCTTGCCATGCCATGGTAGCAGACATGTTGAAAACCTACAAGAAATCAGTTGCTGCTTCTAACAATGACATTTGGCTATTACCTCCACCATATAAGCTTCCGTGGCCTCTTGTAAGTTGATTACAGTGTGTTTCGTCCCCTGGCTGGGATGCTTATCAGGAAATTCATCCCCCAAAATCCCAGAGCTAACAACATCATGATATTCGATTTTGTAGACTCTGCGGACAGATGCCCTGCCCAACGAGGGAGGTTTTCCATTACAGATAGCGAATAATTGGTCATGTAGCGATCTACGTACACGCGCTGTACGTTATATGGTTAATTGACGGCCATTCACCTAGATATGAAAATACTTAGTTTTAGCAATGGGTCTGGGTGACCCACCAGCAGTCCGTGTTTCGGCCGGTGGTTTGGTTTGATTTAGCTCCAGACCTAGCAATAAACCTGACCCGCTTTGTCTTGGCGGGGTTGTGACCCGCACCTGACATAAACCCACTGTTTTCCGGCCTGGTTGGAACCGGAGATCGGTTTCAACATTACGGTTCCTACACCGTTGGCTGCGATTTAGTATTGGAGTTCTCATCGTATCGTAACGTAATCTGTATTTAGATTGTGCATTTCTGGCCGCGCTTTCACCTCCCGGTTCCCGATGTGCGATCCGACTGTTATTCGTTGAGTGCCAGTGAAAAAAGAGCAAATTTTATGTGAAATTAGCGGGTTTTCGATAGCGACTCAACAAATATTGGTTGGATCGCATTTCTGAGATCACGAGGTGAAAGAGCGGCTAGAACTGCACAATCTATGTACTGATCATGTCATCATACGATCAGAACTCAAATACTTAATTGGAGGCAAAGCTGTGATGCTGAAGTTCCGGGTTTTTGGTGGTAAAACCGGCCCATTTCCAATGGGCCTGGCTTTTCGTATGGTAAGACTCATTGCCACGGTCTGGTTTCCGGTGGAACCAGAACCGGAACCAACCCGGGAATTTGGACCCGTTGCTATCACTACATATACTCACATCCAACTGCATGCTGCTTCTTATTCTGGATGCTTCTAGTATTGGGGATGGTTTTTCAATTTGCATCCTGGGTCATATGTTTGGTGGCTGCATGGGTAGCGTTGCAGTGGGCAAACTGGTGTCTGCATTCTGCCTGTATTCCAATGAGTGACGTGTTGGATATTGCGCCCACCAATAAGTTTGATTTGGATCCGCTCTCACCTAGCTGAGGTTGTTCCATATCCATGTTTTGCAGAAGTGGAATAGGAGAGGAAGGTGATGACGAAAAGATGTGGGAAGTCCTGCGGACTATATAGTTAGCGTCATCTCTGTATGGAATCGGTAGCAGCCAACATGTTCCACTTACTCAAGATGAATCCGGCTGCGTATGGCTGCAAGTTGCCGGGGTTTCCCACCATCCTGCAATGTGCAATAAGTTGGTCCAGTGATATATGTATGTTTACAGGGATGCATTGTGGTGTACAACAGCCAAAATCACATGATTGAAAGAGATAAATAGGACATTGTTTGAGGAAAAGGACGTCTGCTGATGTTTGTCTTAACAAATCCCAGGGATATTACATGAAACCGACGCTAACAATCCAGTCATGTTGTACTGTTAGCATCACTATTCACATTACATTGACAGTCAAAAGGGAGATTATGCTTTGTTTAAAATGTGTAAATGTACCAACCTTGACATAAAAGACTAAGCTCGCCTCCATATTGTCCATACTTTGCAATATCCTACATCTCGCCCAACAACAAAGGCAACACAAACTACCAGGGTTAATGCTCAGAAAAGAAACATTTCACCATTTCCGGCTGGCAAATATGACAAATCAATAAAGCTGTCCACCCAACAATGTTATCAAGGGAATGAAGGGAATTGCTGCATGGAAGCAGAAAGATTCTGAGCCCTGGGGGCACTGCTCAGCTTGCAATCCAAAAAAATGCTTGTTGGCAAGTAACGACAAGAAACATGCTGCTCAAGCGATGAAAAGAAAGAAAACTGGATCAAGGATCATGTTGAGAGAGATACAGCTTGGGCAAGACCGCGTGTAGAAGATGCAGAGGGAGTGGTTCTGCAAGAGCAGGAATATACGACGAAAGCTGAAAATGCCAGAGTTACAAATAGAGAGCCTGAATAGACTTTTCAGAGAATGCTGGTTGCTCTCGGAGACAGTCTGAGTGATCTTGCAAGTTCTGACAATGGGGAGGATAAGGAAGAGGAGGATGATGAAGAGACAGAGCACGGCCAGCTGAGTGATGATGACAAACCTGGCTGGAGGATGGGTACAATCGGCAAAGTGGTACAGCAGCAGATGGAGAGGTTTCGGCCGAAGCTAATGAAGCTCGACGAATTGACACATCCAGGATGGGTGGATGCAGCCGACTACTACCGTGAAAGAGATAAGAAGTATGGCACATCTCTAATGAGAGTTCCGGCAGTGGTTAAACTGCAAACAGCAAATGATGCAGCGGCACCTGCACCTACAACATTTCGAGAGCTGATGGAGTGTCTTGACATTGTAAGCGGAATATCGCAAATGCCACCAGTGACTTCTTTCCCAGGACGTAGTCACAGAATGCTAGGTTCTGGGAATCTGCAGCCAAACACCAGTATACTCAGCCTTGCACCCACTGGGGAGCCCGATTGATCACTCAATCTGAATGCGAAGCCTTTTGAACTTGAAAGCTTTTACCCCTGCATATGGCCTCCCGAGCAAATCACCCTATAGAAATTGGATTCGCATGAAGACATGGTGATGGCTCCTGCGTCATCGGAGTAATTGAGAGGCAAATAGTTATTTATGATGTCATTTTACTGTGAAAAGAAATTAGTGTACCAATTTTGCTACATGTCAGCTTTTTCTTAATTTCAGTGACCAAATTGTAGGACATGATAATTCATCTGTGCATGTGCAAGGGTTGAAGGCACCATGTGAATGTTCTAGAATCGAAAGCTGGCTGGAACACGGCCAACACATTTGATTTCTGTTTGCCAATTACTGTTAAGCTGCAAAGCAAAAGCCATATTTCTGACATAATATACTAACAATATTTAAGTAAGTGATGTCAGACAAGTCATAGAAAGAGCGGTCAGTGCGCAATACCAATCAGTCTGAATGATGACCGTCAGGCGGCATTCATCCATGCGTCGAACTGTATGACTCTGTCCACAGATGGGTACACATGGTTGAAATATTTGAAATTGCAAATCATACATCATAGAAATCTAGGAAAAGAAACTTGATGCGGCAAGGTGAGGAAGTTGAGGTAGATTTACCAAAAAACTAGTGAAATGATCTACATGCCGTAAATGGCCGGCCAAATGTGCCGGAATGTGATGGTGCCAGGTCATCGCTCACGAAGATAACGTGGATAGAGGTTGATCAGAAATTGTGAGATAACAAAGCTCCTGAATGCAAATTATAATACTTACAAATGCAACATTGAATGTCAATAATGAGTATACGATGCGTTGCATGTAATGATCTAGTGCATAAAGGCTGTTTCAATGTGATTTATGGGAGTGTCAACAGAGTGTCAACAATTTCGAGTATGACACATTCGGCAATCAAAGGGCTGCCTTGTCTCATGCTTCCAACGTAACTGTATTGGTTGGCATGATGGTGAAAATGGCAAATGTCACTCTCGTTGCCGCATACTAAAAATGAGCATCAATGGAGCGTCCACAATTTTGGCCTTGCATCTTGGAACATCCAAAGAGCTGCACAGCGATATTGACAAATAATCAAACTATCGGCCACCTTGCTAGGCAAAAATGGTTGCGAGAACGTCTCTGCTATGTCCAAAAATGACTGTCAACAGAGTATCAATGACTTTTGGCCTTGAATTTTGTAAAATCCAAGGGCGTTGCGGCAACATTAACCAATAATCAAACTATGGGATGCCTTTGAAGGCAAAATGGTCGCAACAACATCACTCCTATGTCGTAGATATGACCATCAATGGAGGGTCAACGATTCTGGGCCTTGCATGTTGGATAATCAAAGGACTGTGCAACGCCGTTAATCCACAATTGAATAATTGGCCGCCATTTTAGGCAATAATTGTTTTAATGACATCGAAACTATGTCCTAAAAGTGAACAAAAATAGAGCGCCAACAATTTTGGACCTTACATCTTCGAAAATCAAGCAGGTGTGCAATCACAATTATTCATAAATGGACTATTGGCCATCTTTGTAGGCAACTATGGTTGTGACATCACCGCAACTATGACCTAACATGAGCTTCAATGGAGCATGAACAGAGTGGCATTGGAGCGTCAACGGAGTGAAAAGTATTCTTGATCTTGCATGTTAGAAACCCTAAACGCTATCGACCGCTGTTAATCCACAATCAACCTGTCAGCAGCCTTGATGTGTTAAAATGCGAGTCATGATATCGCATTTCCCTCCTACAATTTTGTGCCCATGGGGCATCAACAGTACTCGTGGAGGCTCAGTAAGCTACACAGCAATGAGCTGCATTGCGCTGTTTCTAAATTCAGTTTTACACAATCAGTCTTTTCAATATGTCCTTGTACTCCACTTCACCAATATGCATGTAATGTCTCCCAGATCTGATTATTTACCTTGTAGCTCCAGAGTCAACATTTAAGGACCCGCATTCTGCTTTGCTATAACTTTACTTTTGGCAGTCCCTCTAGTCGGAGTACCCATCGGTCCAATTCCTACCAGCATGTCAGATTCAAAACGTGTAAATTCATCATTCCAAGAGGTTTTGAACCATTTCCAAAATAACCCTGTGGTTATTTATGATTTGAGCAACCTTACTTTACAACTCATCCTTGATACTAGGTGGGCTTCAATAAATAAAGACCACATACATTCTATAGCGTGGAATAATTCCACACATGCATCTTCATGATGATATTATTTGCACTGCGGGCTGGAAGAGACCAGCAACCATGGAATTATATGTATCGTTTGTCATCAAGTTCTTCGCCATCGATCAGAACATGGAACCAGCTCAATGGGGAAGCACTTGCTGGCAAAAGCTCACATCACAAACTTGAACATATTAACAGATTCCTAAGTTACTGAATTGACTAGTTCGACAGTTGGTGAAACAGCTCTGGCCATCCTAAAGCGGCAAGGAAGTTGAGGAATTACAATTGTAAGTTCTCACAGGAAACTTATATTTCACATCCAGGTTAATCCATATTGACCAAAATGACAGACAAAATGCTCCAAACTGGCAGCTAAGGACTTTGAAATTTCCGAATTTCACTGAGACATGTGAAATATTCACCTCATGTTAGGAAATATTTTGACTCATATTTTAAGGAAGGCTATAGTAAATTTTGAGCTATGACAGTCATATATAGCATTACAAAGTAACCTAGTGCTGCCACCCGCCATGACCATTAGCAACATTTGTCTCAGGGAATCCTCACTGACCATGGATGCAATTAAGAAGCAATTGCCGTCCTGAGATAAAGTTAGTTTAGCTTTGGACAGATGGATATCAACAAACAAACTTGCCATGACCTCGGTCATTGCTTACAGTATGCATCGGAATCGGTCATTGTGTGAAGTACAATTCGATGTCAATGAGGTTGATCCCCTATTCATTTCCGGTTTCCAAAGCTTATTAAGAATGATAGGTCAAGGGCCAACTTACTGCTGCAAGGCTAGCTGTACCTTTCGAGGGTGTGCTCGACTGTTGTGAGCTTGCTGACGGCCATTTGGTTGGCATTACGACTGATAATGCTTCATCAAATTGCTCGATGACACGCGAGCTGCACTCAACACTGCCGGCCTGCAGAATCGAGCAGCCTGCATTGATTATCCACATACCATGCATGGAGCACGTTATACACCTGTCATTAGGTGCATTCATGAACAGTCTGGGTGTGAACGGCCACACCAAGTCTTGGGCAGCCCATCAGCGCGATTATCAATTTGGAGAAAATGGAATCATAGATATTGGGAAGAGTCAAAGCCTTCGAAAAGAGGGCAATGGTAGAATCAATGAACTGTCGGCCATGAGACCAAGTTTAGCAAAGATAATTGAGAAAGTATGTATTTCAAGAGATTTTGAAAGTCTTGAAACTGACCTTCATATAGCAGAGAGTGTGTGCTGTATTGATTACGCTGACACCTGATCATCGAAACGAGTTCATTGACGGTCAAAAAGCCAAAGTCCACATCACTGTACTACCTACGATGGATGTGAAGACATGTTGCAACTCGATACTCGAGTTGGTTGAGCAGGCCTATGGATGATTAGAATTCACTTGTGGGTGGCTACAAAATGTAACATACAATGATATCCGGACACTCTTCACAACACAGGACAAATGGACGATTGTCTGGTAAGCCATGGAGGGCTGGCAGCTTATTCCGATGTAGGACCCTGTGGATATTGATGAGGCATACAGTCACATTGCATTGCATCATCACAGTCTACAATGACATGTTTGATCATATGGATGGCGTTATATGAGATTAGGCTAAGAAAAAGAATCATTTGAAGGAAGATTTGTTATTTGCCATGAAGTATCTTCGACAGAAGCTGTCCAAATATAACGTTGAAGTGACTCCAATGACGGGTATGCTTTTTATTTCAGCAGAGATCCTCGATCATTTCTGGAAGTTGCAATTGTTTAGGAAGTAGAACAAGAGAATGGATATTAATTGTAAGGACGAGACATCCTATGCTACCCAATTCAACGAGGCCTGTCTGAGGTCAGTGGTAAATGAATACTGTGCTACACCTCAACTTGGGTGGGTCAATATCCCCGATAGTGTACCAAGGACAAATCCTATCCTCTTTGGCATGGCTCCCTGATTCGGTTAATCATCCATTGATCCATGTAAAGCGTCCTGCGATGATCAAGCATACCAAATGGCTAACATTTTGGCAGAACCGACACCTCGATAAAGAAATTACGCAGTATGTATATTGACTGCTGCGAGCCTCTATTTGCATTCGCTGCCTAAAGTTCCCAAGATCTGGGGGCAAATGAATCCAAATCTCAATGATTACCACCCAGATGCAGTGAAGATCAGCCGTAAGTTTTGGATACCGGACATAACCAACTGGTGCCACCAACAAGAGGAAACGCACTCAACATATGCAAATCTCACCAACGCGGCAGATTCTGTTTCATACCATGTCGTTTCGGAGTTGAGGCCTGTTTTTCCTTTGGCAGAGATGTTATCGGCTTGAGGTCGTCAAAAACTACAGATGAGACGCTGCACGAAAATGTCATTGAAAGGCAGTTTGCTGAAGGCAATGATTGGATTCTGGCAGATAATAACCCAGCATTGGATACCACAAACACAGAAAATGACTCGGAAATGAAGAAAGTGTTGGAGGAATGGAAAGTCCACCAAATGTCAAAGATCCATGACTGTTTGGAGATGTAGCAGGGCAGCTAAAACTAACGTGCTACACAGAAGGATTTTCGCACTCAACATGAGTAGATGACAGCCTTAGGATACAGTCAGTATGTAAAAGTCTTGGTGATTCCGTCCATGCACACCCCATTGACATTACAGGGTTGGGACTTTTCTAGCTCGCTACACCTGCCACAATGCCTCTGACTGCCCGGCGAGAGATGATTCTTGCCAAGAAGGGGACAATCATCGTTCTCTTTTACTTGTGATACTCTTTTGGTGCAATTAGCTGATTTACAGGGCGACCTTGGGCAACAGTCTGCAATTTTGCTGCTTGCGCTAGTTACCGCGAATCCCTTGAACGCAACCCACACAGTGGCAGACCATCCCTTTTGACTGGGCGACAATGAAGGTCGATCATGTGAGCAGGCAAGAAAGGCAGACAAATCACACAAGCGGCATTGCATCATATGTATTAACCAAATGACTCACTGTCAACCTTTATCGGTACCTGCGCCAGAACACCTATAGAATGTGGCTAGCAAAGAAATAACTAAAGCTTGAGGACAAACACATATTCCAAAGACTACAATGGGCACTTGAGTACAATGATTGCACACATAAGGAGTGGGAAGGAGTTTTTTGGAGTGATGAATGCTCAGTGGAGAAGAGTGATTCAGGGCGGCAAATTTGGGTATTTTGACAACCACCTGAAAAGTGGTTCACAGACTGCATTGCACCACAACTAAATTGTAAAGGGATTTTCTTGATGATTTGGAGTCATTTTTGATGCAGGAACAATGGAACCTTCTGCCCTCTTATTGTCAAATCGGTCGAGAAGGGTGTCTATGTCAAGCTTCTGAAGTACCTTGTTCTTCTAGTCCATAAACATGTTCATGACACCCTAGGGGATGCCATCTTCCAGCAAGACAATTCTCCAGTACACCAAGCAGCTGTGGTTATCGATTATTTTTCGAAATACAACATTCAGATACAGGACTGGCCACCCTATTCCCTAGACATCAACCCCATTGAAGATGTCTGGGTAGAGCTCAAGCACAGTCTTCATAGGCATTACCCAGACATTGCAAACACAAAAGGAGATCCAGATAAACTGAAAGCAAGCTTGGTGGAAGTCCTGCCTGAGATCTGGGAGGAAATACTGGAGGCATGCTCTGAGAAATTGTGGAATAGCATGCCTGCCTGGGTGGCATCTGTAATTGATGCTAAGGGATGGTATACAACGTACTGAGCATGTAATTCTATTCGACATTTTTCCTCCTGACACAGACATCATTATAAGTATCTGGACATTTTGTATTTCTGGTTTGAAGACTGTATTATATTTCATTGTGGTGTAATATTGATCTTTGTTGCAGGCGAGTACGTTCACAAAGGGGCGCACGGACCGAATCACCATGACTTTTGTGTAGTGCCTGTATATTCCAGACATAGAAGAGATTGTCAGAGCATCCTGGTCACTCTTTCAGCATGATGGTGCAGCTGCATTTAAATTGTCAGAAAGATCACCTTTGCTGCCAGCTTTGTCTGTAAAGAACCTCCCTGGAGGACAAACTCAAATATGAAATATCTGCCAAATCAGAAGAATCATCCATCATCCAGTTGAAAGTGATGAGGATAGCGCAACAGATAGAATTTCGGACACTGAACATTGGCTTGCCTGGAATAGTGACTTAGATGACCGCAAAGAGGCGCAAATACGATTGCACGACAGACGTTTAATCCGATATCACACAGTGCAATCGAATTGATGATCTGGAATGCCCAGAGGAGTGGGATGGGAGTGCCACGCCAAATGTTCCCGGATTGATGCGGCCGATATGGAAGTCAAAGAGGCAGGCTGAACAGGTGGTAGTGACAGTCAATGCAAGAGAAACGAGGAGGAATAAGGGTGTGAAGATACAGTAGGACAGAATGCGTCAATGTATCACCAGCTTCTTTATGTAGCTTGACCGTGAGTTTCAGTTAGAGATATATTATGGGTGAATGGTTCGCAGTAGCTAGTGCATATCAGTTGATACACAGATGAATAGCAGGTGCAAAGAATTTTTTTGCAAGCAATAAAGATTTTAGTCATGTGAGAGCGAACAGTGCAAGAATGTTACTGTGCTCAGCTTTGCCACTGGGCTCAGTCTCAATGTGTCAGAAAGACTGCCAATAAGTCCAAAACATGATGAAAATTATTATTGATGGCAGCAGATGTTGAAAGGACAATACATTGTAATGAACGTCGATGGAGCATCAACGATTTGTGGTCTTGTAAGTACGGTAATTGATCAGTGATTTTGTCCCTGTTATTCATCACCGATGTATTGGCAGCAGGTATAGACAATAGAGACAGCAATAGTGTCGCCGCCCTCTTCTGAGAATGAGCATCATCGGAGTGTTAAAGATTTGTACCATTCCATTTTGGGTGATTTATGTTCTGATTGGTTGCAGACATCCATGTATGAGATATTGGCAGCATTTAGTGGGAAAGAGAACCGCGACATGCTCCCTGCCGCATCCTGAAAATGAGTGTCACCAGAGCGTCAACAGTTTTAGGTGTTGTATATTTGGTAGTCAAGGCATCGCGCTAATCTTCACTCACATAAGAGAATCATTGACTTCCTTGATAGGCAAAAAAACAGTATATTAAAGGTAAAACACAGATTCCAAATTAATCGATATTGCAAACTGGAACAAATGCAAAAACTTGTTATTGTTTGCTGAAAATGCAATTTTGATAAGATAGTATTAACAAACTGGAAAAACTTGAGCCTTATATGAATCAATAGATGAACCCGCTGGGTGACCTTCTGACAACCCGCCCAATACTGACAGGTTGGAAGTTTACCATCAAACTTTACTCGACTTCACCGTTCCCGTTTACTGACGACCCGGACTGGCAATTTGGCAATGGTTTGATTTGGACCTGGATCTGGACCCGAGGTGTTGTTCCGGAACTGTTGTTAACTGTTATTTCATCCACTGTTGGTGTGTATTCCAGCAAGCCAATGTTGGTGATGGTGGTGGCTGATGGTAGAACATGATCGCTTCAGAATGTCTTATATGACCATCATAGTCCAAGGTTTGTTATAGTGTTTCAAGGAAGATGTGTTCAAACAAATCATTTCATGGCATAGCAATTCAAGGTGATTTGGTGATATTCTGAAGTCCTAAAGTCTTCAGCGGCCAGTTTGTTGTATTTTCTATATCAATTCAGTTAATATTGATCAAATCTAATTGTCCAAGATGACTCTGCTTGTAAACTTACTATTGTAATTTCTCTACTTCAGCGTCTGTTGATTATGGACATAGCAGTTTCACTGACCATTGAATGACTCAATTGTGTAACCACTGACATGGCAAATTTGTTTAACTGTACGATGTGAGCTTTTGCCAGCAAGTGTTTCCTCATTGAGATGGTCCCAGATGGTGATGGATGGCAGAGAACAAGCTGGCAACCCATACCAATGAAACCAAGACTGCCAGTCTCCTGTATTATGCAGTGCAAATATACATGCCACGAAGGAGCATGGCTGGAATTATTCCAAACAATTGAATGCTTCAAGCGTACATTCATTAATGCCCACCAACCATGAAATATGATTTGTTTAGTATAGTCGCACAAATCATGAAAAAGACATGTTCATTTTTGGAAGATCTAATAACCTCTAGCAATGAGGTATTTAAAGATATTCAGTGTGACATTACGGTTGAAATTTGAAAGATGGGCAATTCGACTTGAGAGACACTCAAAAGTACTGTTATAGTACAGTAGACAGCTAGTTCATAAAGATTGACTCTAGAGCTACAAGCAAAAACAAGACAGATCTGTGAGACATTGTATGCATATTTGTCAAAATGTATACAAAAACATATTGAACTGGCTAACTATTTAGAACTCCATTTAAAAACAATGCAATGCAGTATGTGGCTGTGAAGCTTCCTAAGCCTCCACAAACACTGTTGACACTCAGTGGAAGCACATATGTAGAAGATGGACGTGATATCATAAGTAGGACTTTGGCTAAAACATGCACCCGATACTTTGAATGCTGCTTGACACTGTTCCATAGTACTTAGGTTATCCAAGATGAACCATCAAAAATCTTGGACACTGCATTGACTTTCATTTTGGTAAAGTAGTAGCGATATCATGACTAGCATTTTTGCCCATACAGGTAGCCGATCGATTGATTATGGGTAAATGCCATTGCAAAACCCTGTGATAATGCATGATACAAGACGAAAGATCATTGACACTCCGTTGACAGTCGTTTTTAGCAGGTGGTAGCGATATCATCCGTCGCATTTTTGCCCACCAAGATAGCTGATACAATGATTATAGGTTGACACAGTTGCATTGCCCTTTGATCATCCAGGATGCAAAAATCAGAATCGTTGACGCACTGTTGACAATCATTTGGAGAAAGTTGTAGCAATATTGTCGATCCAATGTTTGAAATAGAGCTGCCCAATACTGCAATTATAGATTAATGTCATTGCACAGTACATTGATTATTCAATTTGCAAGAACAAAAATCGTTGAAGCTCTGCCATCACACATCTTGAAGAGATAGTTGTAATGTCATTGCTAATATTGTTGTCACTAAAACTGGCCATGCCTCTTATTATGAGTTACAGCGACCAAGGCTGGTTTTGATTATCAGATTCAAACGACCAAAAATTGTACTGAATATATTGAATCTCATTTCTAGGATTCGGCTACAAGTAGTGTTCACAATGGTTGCCGACTGTGACTTCAGGTCGGGGTCCGGGTCCAAAACAAACCCTTGCCAAATTGGCAGTGCATATCATCAATAAACCCCAACTGTCAACTCGGGTACGGTTCAATGGTAAACTCCCAACTCATCTGAATTGGACGGGTTGTCAGCAGGTCGCCCAGCAGGCGCATCTATACATTCATATAACACTCTTGGTTTTGCATTTTGTTAACAGTCTCTTCTCAAAATCGCGTATTCAACAACCAATAATACATTTTTGCATGCTTTGCAGTTTGCAATATTGATTAATTTGGAATCTGTTTTTTGCCATTGCTATATTATATTGTTGCGTATCAGGGCAGTGAATAATTCCGTTATGAGCATGAAGATCTGTGCGATGCCTTGATTACAACATATGCAAGAACTAACACTGTTGACGCTCTGTTGACACTTATTTTTAAGATGCAGCAGGGAGTATGTCGCTGTTATTTTTGCCAGTAAAGGCTGCCACTATCTGATAAATGGATGTCAGCAACCAATTGGAACATAAATTACCCAAGATGTGATGCTAAAAATTGTTGACACTCCATTGACGCTCATTCTCAGAATGGGGCAGTGACCGTGTTGCTGTCTCTGTCCCCTATAGAAGCTGCCAATACAATGGTTATGTATAACAGCAACCAAATCACTGTTTAATTACCGTACTTACATAACCACAAATTGTTGACACTCTGTTGACGCTCATTTTGGGGTATTGTCCATTCAACATCTGCTGCCATCTGTAATAGTTTTCATCATGATTTGAACTTATTGGTTATCTTTCTGACAGATTAAGACTTGGCCCTGTGGCAAAGTTTAGCACAGTAAAATTCTTGCACTGTTCGCTTTCACACGACCAAAATTTATATATCTTGTCCAAAGATTCATTGTCACTACTATACATTCGTTTATTGACTGATATTCACAAGCTACTGCTCACCATTCACCCATGATATATCTCCAATTGAAAATCTCGGTCAATCTACACAAACAAGCTGGTGAAACATTGATGCATTCTGTCCTACTGTTTCTTCACTCCCGTATTCCTCCTCATTTCGATTGCATTGACCATTACCAATACCTTTTCAGCCTGTCTCTCTCACTTCTGTGTAGGCCAAATCAATCCAGGAACATTTGGCGTGATGCAAACATCCTGCTGCTCCAGGTAAACCAGATCCTCAACAGTATTGTCTTTCACTATGTATGATTCAACGTCTGCCGTGCAATTGTCTTTGCTGTCATTTAGATTATGCAAGGGCCCATCACACTTAACCCTATTTTCGGTGTCCTCAATGCTTTCAGGTACACTATGCTCTTCACACTCGACTGGATGACGGTTGATAATTCTCATGCGGCTGACATCTAATGTTTGAGTTCGTCCTCTGGGGAGGTCCTTTGCAGCCAAAGCTGGTGGCAAAGATGATCTTTCTGGCAATTTAAATGCAGCCGCACCATGAGGTTGAAAGAGTGACCAGGATGCTTTGACAATCTCTTCCGTGTTGTCAATGTATCCAACAGCTGTCAGCTGCTTGTTTTGAGTGCGAGATTCCTTCTGAGTAGTACATAGCTTTTGCCTGCCCTGCCACATCTCCAAAAAGTGGTAAACCTTGGCCATTCTGTGCAATTTGCTTTCTTCCGCCTCTTTCTTCATTTCCAAGTTGTTTTCTGTGTTCCCTGTATCCAATGCTGAGACAGTGCCTGCCAAAATCCCGGTATTTGCTAAAGCAAACTGCCTTACAACAACATTTTAGCAAAGGGTCTTGGCTATGGTTTTTGACTGTCTCCAGCCAATGACATCTTGGCCAAGGGAAAAACTGGCATCCACTCCGACACAATGTTGTATGATAGAGAATATGTCGCGCGCCACATTGCAGCAATCAGGATACTTTGAGTGTGTTTCCTCCTGTTGGAGCCACTAGTTGGTTATGTCTGGTATCCAAAATGTACTGCAAATCTCCAATGCGTCGGAGTGGTAATCATTGAGATCTGGATTAATTTGCCCCCAGTTCGTTGGTGCTTCAGGCGGCAAATTCGAATAGAGCCTGCCGGCTGTCTTTAAGCGTACTGCGTGATAGCTCCATCCGGGTGTCATTTCACCCACATTGTTAAGCGTCAAGTAATTGCCATCATCGATGGACTAATCATGTGAATCACAGGATGATTAAACAGATTCTGAAGCAGTTGAGGATGGGACGAGATTGTTGCTTGGTACGCTTGCAGGTTCATTGACCAGTACACGTCGATGGTTGGCACAGTATTTATTCACCACTTACTGCAGCAATGCCTCTTGGTATTGGGTAGTAAACAATGTCTCGTCCTCAGGATTAATATTTATTCCCGTGTCCCACTTCGACAACTATCGCAACTTGCAGAAAGGATCGAAGTTATATGCTCGAATGAGACGCATACCTGTTGGTGGAGTCACTTCAGCGTAATATTTGGACAGCTTCTGTCGAGATAACTTCACAGTAAAGAACAGGTCGTCCTTCCACTCAATCTTCTTCTTAGCAAAACCTCGCATAACGCCATTTATATGATCGAAGATGTCATTATAGACCGGGATGATGTGATGCAATGGGACTGTATGCCTTGTCGACATACACAGGGTCCAATATCAGAATGGCCTCAAAACTTCCATGATATACTTGATAATGGTCCATTCATCCTGTGTTGTGAAATGTGGCCAGTAATCACTGTATTTTGGACTTTGGAGCCACTCGCTGGTAAATTCTAGTAATCGATTGGCTCACTGCAGAAACTAAACTGTCGAGTTCCAACGTGTCATCACATCCATAACCTGTCGTACCGCGATGCAGACTTTCGTTTTTTGACTGTCAATGAACTCGTTTTGTCGACCAGGTGTAAGTGTAATCAATACAGCAAGTATTCTCTGCTTTACGAAGGTCATTTTGAGGATGTTCAAGATATCTTGAAATATGTAATTTCTCAATTATCTTTGCTAATTCTGGTCTCATGGCCGACACCTTATTGATTCTAGCATTGCAATCTTTTCAAAGTCTTTGATTTTTCCCAATTTCAATGCTTCCACTCCCTCCCAATTGCTGATTGCGCTCATGGGCTTTCCAAGACTTGGTGTGGCCTTTTACACCTACACTGTTCATGAATGCACCTAGAGCCAGCTGTATGACATGCGCCATGCATGGTATGTGGTTCCTCAATGCAGGCCAACCAATTCCAAAGACCTCAAGCATTGATTCCAGCTCAAGTGGCATCAAACAATTGTAGGAAGCAATATCACTTGCCATTCCAAGCAAACGGCCGTCGGTAAGCTGAAAATGACCAAGCACGCCCTTCAAATGCATGGTTAGCCTTCCTCCAGTATGTTGGCCCTGAACCTATTATCCTTATTTAGCTTTGGAAAACAGAAAAGAACAGGTAATCAATCTCATCAAAACCGAGTTCTACTTCACGCAATGCCCAATTTCAATCCATACAGTACGCAATGACCAACGTTATGGTGAGTTTGTTGGATGATGTCCACTCATCCAAAGCTAAACCAACTTTGTTTCGTGACAGCATAGACTTCTTAATTGCATCTACAGTCAGTGTATATTGCCTCCCGCAAATATTGCTTAATGGCCATCGTGGAGGGCAGTACAGGGTCACTTTGTCATGCTGTATATGACCATCATAGGACGAGTTTTGATACAGCATTCCAGGCAATCAGAGCCAAAACATATCCTAACATGAGGTAGCAATTCCATGTGTCTTGGTGAAATTCGGAATATTTTTTGTCCTTAGCTTCCTGTTTAGAACGGTTTGTCAGTCATATCAATCAATATGAAACAAGCAGAATGTCAAATATGAATTTGCACTGCGAACTTAGGATTGTTATTCCTCAACTTCCTTGCCTCACCAGGATTGCGAAAGCTGTTTCATCGACAATTGAACTAGTCAATTCAGTGACTTCTGACTCTGTTAAATTGTTTAACTTTGCAATGTAAGCTTTTGCCAGCAAGTGTTTGCCCATTGAGCTGGTCCCATGTTCTGATGGATGGCGAAGAACTTGATGGCAAATGATAAATATAATTCTAGGGCTGCTGGTCTCCTCAATTCTGCAGTGTAAATAAAGTTGCCATGAAGACAGATGTTTAGAATTATTCCAAGGAGTAAGACGTTTCGAGGCTACATTCATTGAAGCCCAACAAGCATTGAAGATGATTTGTAAAGTAAGGTTGCCAAAATCACAAATAAAGACATGTTCATTTTTCGAAGAGATCATTACTTGTAGCAATGAATTATTCAAAGATTTGCAATACAACAAGACGGTAGGAATTAGAAAGCGGGGTAATTCGACCTGAGAGACTTCTAAAATTAACATTATAGTAAAGCAGAATGCTGGTTCTTAAATATTGAGTCTAGAGCTACGAGCAAATAATTCAGATCTGTGACATATTGCATGTATATTTGTGAAGTTTTATACAGGGATATATTGAAAAGACTGACCGCGTAAAATTCAATTTAGTAACAGAACAATGCACATCAGTGCTTTGTAACTTGCTGAGCCTCGACTGAAAATGTTGACACTCTGTGGACACTGAATTGTAGGAGACAGATGCGATTTCGTCACTAGCATTTTTGCCGATAACGGCTGCCAATGGGTTGATTGTGGGTTAGCTGCATTCCATTGCCCTTGGAGTATACAAGATGCAATATCAAAAATTGTTGACGCTCATTTCAGCACCAAGATAGGATGTTGTCGCAAGCATCTTTGACTAGAAAGGCAGCCGATTGTATGATTATGTATAAATGTGGCCACGCAGTCCCATTACTTTGGAAGGTGCAATGCCAAAAATCGTTGACGCTCCAGGGATGCTCAGTTGTCGGGGATAGTAACGAGGTCGTCAAATGCATTTTTCCCCCGAAATGTTGACAATATTTTGATTAAGGCTTCATGTCATGCCACAACCCCTTGATTATGCGAAACGCAAGGCATAGAACTGTTGGCCGTCTGATGATGTTCATATGTATGATATAGTGATGATGTTGTCGCAAGCATTTTTGTCTGCAAAGGCGGCCGATTGTACCATGATCGATAAATGTGGCCGCGCAGCCCCATCATTTTCGAAAATGCATGGCCTAATATCGTTGATGCTCAGGTGACGCTTGGTTGTAGGGCATAGTGACCATGCCGTTGAAAGCATTTCTGTCTAGAAAGTCGGCCGATGGTTCCATTATGCACTTATGTCATGGCACAGCCCCTTGTGTGTCCGAGATACATGGCCTAAAATTGTTGACGCTCCATTGACGCTCATAGTTCGGGCATAGCAGCGATGCTGTTGCAACCATTTGTGCCTAGAGAGGTGCCCGATATTACGATTATGAATTAACATCCCCATTCAACCCTTGGATTTTCTAAGATGCAAGGCCATACGTCGTTGATGCTCTGTTGACACTCCATTTTAGGATATAGTAGCATTGTTATCGCAACCATTGTTGCCTAGAAAGGCGGCCGTTTGTTCGATTATGAGTTAATGTTGCCGCGCAGCTCTTAGAATTATCCAGGATGCAAGGCCAACAATTGAGGATGCTAGGTTGACACTCACATTAATCACATTGAAACAGCCTTGGTACACACAATAATCATACGCAATGAATCATACACGCAATATTGACATCCAATATTGCCTTTGTAAGTATTATCATTTGCATCCAGGATTGTTGTTACCTCTCTAAGTTTGAGCCAACTCTGTCCACATTATCTGAGTGAGAGATTACGTGGCCCTATTACATTCCTGCGCTTTCAGCTGGCAATTCATGGCATGTACATCATTTCACTAGTTTTTGGTAAACATAGCTTGACTTCCTCACCTTTCTTCATCCAGCTCCTCATTCTCAATTTCCATGAGGTACCATAAGCAATTTCAAATTTATGAACGATGTGCACCAGGTCTGTGCAGGATGATATGCAGTTGGATACATGGATGAATACAGCATCACGGTTGTCACTGAGACAGATTGGTAGTGTGTACTGACTGCTCTTTCAATGACTCATATGACATCCCTCACTTAAATTTGGTTAGTATATTATGTCACTAATATTGCCTTTGCTTTCTCACTTTACTGTAATCTGCAAACAGAAATCAAACATGTTGGCCGTCTTAAGGTCTGGTTTCGATTCTAGACCATTTGCATGGTGCGTTTGACCCTTGCACATGGACAGACGAATTATCATGTCTCACAATTTGGACACTGAAATCAAGAAAAAGTTGACATGTAGCGAAATTCTTACCAAAATTGCATTTCACAGAGACATGACGTCAAAAGCACCAATTTGTCCATTATCCCTCCACTGACGAGGGAGCCGTCACCATCTGTTCGTCCGAATCCGGTTTCTATATGGTGATTAGCATGGGAGGCTATATGCAGAGGTAAAACCTTACAGGTTCAACAGGCTTTGCTATCAGGAAAGGTGACAAATCAGACTCTGTGGAGGGTGCAAGACCAGGTATACTCGTGTTTGACTGCAGCTTCCCTGAACCTAGTCTCATGTGACTTCTTCCTGGTCAAGTAGTCCCTTATGGCATTTGCAATATTCTGGGGACAATGTCAATACACTCCATAAGCTCTCCAAATGTTGTCAGTGCAGGTGAGGCTGCATCATCATCCATTTGCTGTTGAACACCTGCCGCAACCCTCAATTCGGATGTGCTGTACATCTAATCTCTTTCATGGAAGTAGTCGTGTGCATTCTACCATCCAGTTTGTGTCAATTTGTCAAGCTTCATCTGCTTTTGCCGAAACCTCTCCATGCGCTGCTGCACTATTTTGGTGATTGTGCCCATCACCCAGCTGGGTTTGTCATCTTCGCTCAGCTGTCCCTGCTCTATCACTCCATGATCCTCATCATCCGTGTCCTCTCCATTATTGGAACTTGGGATATCACTCAGACTATCTTCAATAGCAACAAATATCTCATGAAACGTTTTTTTGGGCTCTTTGTTTATCAATGCTGTGTGTTCAGCTGCCTCAGTATCTTCGTGATCCTGCCTGATCACTGCCTCTCCGTCATCAACTTGCTTTCGTGGCCTAGTGGTTTCTGTCTCAGCATAATCCTCAATCCATTTCTGTTTCTCTTTATTGCTTAAGGATTGCATTTCTCGTAGGTTCTGGGCCACAAGCTTCTTTTCGAATCGCAAGCTGCGCAATGCCCCAAGGGCTCGGACTCTTTCTGCTTCCAAGAAGCTGTGGCCTTCATTTACATAATGACATCGTTGGGTAGAGCGCTGTCTCGATTTGCCATATATGCCCGCCAGAAGTTGCGAACAGTTCCTTTTCAGAGCATTGACCATTGTACTTTGCGTTGACTTTGTTGTTGGGCGAGATGTTGAATGTTGCAAGTTATGGACAATATGGAAGCAGCCTGCATCTTTTATGTCAAGGTTGGTACGTTCACCTATCTTGAACAAAGCAAAATCACACTTCTGACAGTCAATACAACGTGAATAGTTAACCTAATCGTACTACATGACTTGATTGTTAGCGGCAATTTCATGTACTATTCCGGGGATTATTTGAGATAAACAACAGCAGACATCCATTCCCTCGAACAATGTTCTATAAATATCTGACAATCATGTGATTTCTGCTGTCGTACACTGCAATGTATCCCTTTTAACACAAAAACAGCTTCGGACTGACTCATTCCAAATTGCGGGGCAGTGCAATAGCACTGCAACTTGCAGCCTACTCTGCAGGATTCATCTTGAGTATAACGATCATGTTAGCTGCTACTTATTCCATTCTGACATGAAGTTAACTAAATAGTCCTCAGGGCTTCCCAATTCTTTTCATTAACATCTTCCTCTTCTATTCCACACCAGCAAATCATGGATACACAACCACCTCAGCCAGGTGGTACCGAATCTAAATCCAGCCGATTGGCGGGCGCTACATCCACTACGGCAATCATTGGCACCCAGCAAGAACGCAGACACCAGTTAGTCCACCACTACGCGGCCAATTCAGCCACCAAACATGTGACCCAAGATGCACCTTGAGAAATCGTCCGTAAGACTGGAAGCAGCAAGAATGACAAGCAGCATGCAGTTGGATGTGAGTGAATCCACATCGAAGAAAACGGCAGTCAATTAATCGCATAACGTACAGCAGGTGTCCACAGAGACCTACGTGACCAATTTATCACTGCCCGTGATGGGAAACCTCCCTGGTCATGAAAGGTAAGAGCCCTTGCTGTCCTCAAAATTGAACATCATGATGTTGTCAGCTCTGGGGTTTTCGTTGATTCATTTCCTGATAAGCATCCCCGCATGTGGCCGAAAGAGGTCTTAATCATTCTAGAGGAGGCTATGGGAGCATATATGGTAGAGATAATAGCTGAATCTCATTGTTAGAAGCAGCAACCAATGTCTTCTAGGTTTTCACCATGTCTGCTACTATGGCAAGGCAAGGAGGTCAGGTACAGCTGGAACAGTCCGACATGTGCCTGGCCTTGAATATGGCCAAAATGGCCAAAGAAAGGTTTTGGCATGGCACAATTGAGGAAATGCAATATCTGATCAAGAAACCCCGCACCAAGGTCCGAGCAGAGAAGAAGCAAGGTGTTGAGCTGCTTGGGCATAAAAAGTAAAGGCTGCAATACAAAGACACCAGGCTACGCTTCGTCAAAACCACACAGCCAGATGCCTTCCTTGCCACAATGGCAACTGCAACAATTCGCAGACAAGCTGGAGACGCAAAGGCACAGGTGCACCTCCACCCTACCGATGCAGACAGCCAACTCCAGAGCCGACGCCATCTCTGCCTGGCACGCCACCCAGCCCAACTGGTAACAATTCCAGTACAAAATGTTCGAACATCGTCAATTCGCCGGCCAGATATATGTATTCACATACATCTATTCCCCATGCTGAATTTTTTGATCTTAATGTATTTGCCCAGGATAGCCAGCACAATACAGATTTTGATCCAGATACACTGACCGATGAAGAAATATTCACTGGTTAGTACACTATCTGTTGTGTGGTAATGCAGCTAACATCAATTTTGATGACTGGAGCAGCCGATTGAGCAAACCTGCAAGTGATGAAGAGCATTGATCATAAGGCACAGGATGTTGGAAATTATTATTATATATTTATATGTATTATTAAAGAACAATGTAGTGAGCAAGAGGAAAGTAAATGGAAATGCTAGAAAGACTGCCAAAACAATGTGAGTAATGGACTACACCAAATCAAACGATTGCATATTGTAGATACCCCCATGGCAAAATGCACATCAACAGAGTGTGAACAATTTAAGGTTATGTAAGTCTGGTAATTAAAAATTGCTTCGGTCGTGGTTATACATAATCGAGGTACTAGCCACCTTTATAGGCAAACAATATCACGACATGCTCCCTACCTCATCTTGAAAATTGGCGTTAACGGAGTGTCAACAGTTGTTGGTCATGTGTTCTGGGTAATCACACCGCCAATAGATTGTAGTGAGTCATACAGGAATTTTTGGACGCCTTTATAGGCAAAACAGATTGCAGTACCATCCCTGCCCCAACTTGAAAACCATCATCAACAAAGTATCAACGAGTTTTGCTGTTGCGTCCTGGGTAATCATACTGCCGATAGGTTGTAGACAGTTATACAGGAATTTTTGCCCACCTTTATAGGCTAAACAGAATGCAGCACCATCCTGCCCCAACTTGAAAATGAGTGTCAATGGAGCGTCAACAATTTTTGTTCATGCGTCCTGCGTATTCACACCGTGAATAGGTTGCAGACATTCATAAAGGAATTATTGGCCACCTTTTTCAGCATAACAGATTGTCATACCCTCCTGGCGAAATCATGAAACTGAGCACCAACGGATTGTCAACGATTGTTGGTCATGTGTCTTGGGTAATCTGGGGAGCAACAGGTTGCAAATAGTCATAAACCGAGTATTGGTGGCCTTGATAGGCAAAACAGAAAGTGACACACTCCCTGCACCATCTTAAAAATGAGCATCAACTGAGTGTCCATGATTGCTGGCCTTCCATCATCGTTAATCACAGAGTGATGTGGCTGTTATGGTCTATATATATCATTTTGACTGTTTTTATACACTAACAGGCTCAAGAATACTTAGTGGTAGCTCTGTGAATACAATAAGTTGTTACTGTTCTGGAGGATGTCACAGGAATATCCCGTACGTATCTGCCTCTGAAGATTGCCATATCCTTCTTTTTCGATACTTGAGATCAAGTGCCACTGATATTACCAAAGATGCAACAACAATAATCGTTGACACTCCATTGACATCTATCTTCAGGATGTGGTAGGGCACGTGAGTCTGTTTGTTTTGCTCATTAATGTGGGCAATACATCGATCATAAACCGTGACATACCAATGTCAATATTGTCAGATTGTCAGTTACATATCTGAATGAGAACAAAAATGTGATACCCGATATGCAGAACCGGAGATTGGGACCGACAGGTCTAGTCAAGCCCAGCGAAATCCTTGGGTTGATGGGTACGGGTCTGGGTTTCGCCCACCAACCGTCTGCGGGTTGGGTTATTGGATGGATCTGGAACCGAAGCATCCCGTTTTTGTGGTTCAAACCCGGACCACTGGCGGCTTACCCAGACCCGTTGCTAACACTAGCTACAAGCATGTCGGTTTCCTGGTAACATGGAAAACGGACAATAAAGTTTCTTTGGATGGATGCGACTTTAGAGCCCTTTGATTGCTGAAAATATTAGACTTATTATCGTTCATACTGCATTGACTCTTACCTTAATGACATACTAACAGTTATTGTATGCTCACAATTGTATGCAAACATCGATGTAATTATTATTGGCAGACAATATATTGTTTTAATCAATAAACATTTGCATCCAAAAGCTTGGAGGGCTCTCAATGTCTATTCCACCACTAGACATGTAATCTGAGTGATAGATGACATAGTCCTATCACATTTCTGCACTTTTGACTGGCAATATACTGCATGTAGATCCATACACCAGTTTGTGATATATGTAGCCTGAGTTCTTTACCAGTCCTCATCTGGCACATGCTCCTGAAGTTCTATGACCAACGATAAGTACTTTCGAAACTCTTGACTACGCGCACCAGGTTTGTGCGGAGAAATATGCAGTGTGATACATATATCAATACAGCTTGACAATCATCACTCATACCTGTTTTCCTTGCGTATTGACCGCCCCATCTATGACTCATATGACATCACTGACTTAAATTTGGTTAGGGAATTTCGTCTCTAATTTACTTTTAGCGTTCAGACATATCAGTAATAGGTAGAACGATATCATGTTCATTGATGATCAATCAACATGATATGGAGTCTGAAATTGTTGCATTGCCCATCCGACTGTTGCACTTGCACAGATGAATTATCTTGTCTCACAATTTGGTCACTGATGTCAAGTCCAAGCTGATAGGAATCCAGATAGGTATACATATTGCTTTACGCAGGGATACATTGTCAAAAGTTGCAAATTGTCTATTTACTTCCCTCGCACCGATGGAGCCATCACCATTTCTTCATCCAAAGCTGATGTCTAGATGGTAATTATATTGGGAATGTTTATGCAGGGTTCAAAGTTGACAGGTTCAACATGCTTCAATATAGTAATCGATGATGAATCGGGGATTATATCTGGCAGGAAAGATGCAATGCATTTGTCCGACTGGGGTTTCTGAAAAGCTAGCCTCGGATGAATACTACGTAGTCCAGAAGTGACCTGCACCATTTGTGATTTTCTGAGGATGCTATCAAGGGTCTCCATCAGCTCACAAAGGGTCAGTGTAGATGCGTCTGGATCATCGTCTGTTTGCAGTTGATCAACTGTCTGAATCAGCAATTTGGTTTTCACATAGTTCAAATTGACCTCATGTATCTAGTTGGCCGTGTGCCCCAAGCCCAGTTGCATCAATTTGTTAAGGTTGATCTGTGTTTGCTGAAACCATTGCAAGAGATGCCATACTGTTTGGAGTTTTTATCCATCACCCAGTCAGTCTCATCATCTTCACTCAGCTTGCCCAGCTCAGTATCTCTTTCATTATCATCCTCAATGTCCCTTTCCTCCCCATTGTCAGAACGTTGAAGATCACTCAGACTATCTGCAATGCGATTTATAATCTCCTTGCATTTGCTACGGACTGTCTGGTTGTCCATTCTGCCTCTTCAGCAATTCTGATATATTCCTGTTCCTGCTTCATCGCTGTCTCTGCGTTACCAACTTGCATTCTTGCCACACTAGTCCCTCTATCCATATAATCCTTGATCCATTTGTCTTTGCCTTTGTTGCATAAACAATGCATCCTTCATCGTTTCCCAGCCACAAGCTTCTTGTTAGAGGGAAAGCTGCACAACGCTCCAAAGGCTTGGTCCTACTCTGCTGGCAACCTGCTCTTGTCTTCATTCGCTTGTAGATATCTTTGGGTAGAGGGCGTTGTCAATTTGCTGAATGAATGTGCTGCTAGTGGTGACAGGATCATTTTCAGACCATTGACCCTTATACCTGTTGCTGACATTGTTGAGGGGCGGGATGTCGGATGTTGAGCGATATGGACCATATGAAGGCAAGCTGCGTCTGTTGTGTCACAATTGGTATGCTTGATTGACTTGATCAGAGCAAAATCTGGGTTTTGACCATCACTACATTGGGAATAGCAACGCTAACTGTACAACATTACATGATGTTTAGCATCTGGTTCATGTAAGATCTCCAAGATTTTGTGAGACAAACATCACCAGACATCCTTTCGGTCCAACAGGGTGCTGTTTTATATTACAGACATGGGATTTCAGTAGTCACTAATGTCCATTTATCCATGTACACAAACACACAGTATCAGATCAACTTGGTTCAAATCGCAGAATGGTTGGAAACAAGTGCAACCTCCAGCTGTTCACAACAGAATTCATCTTCAGCAGAACGAGCAAGTTGGCTGTTGCTGAATCCATTTTGACTTGAAGCTAACTTTATATTCCTCACAACTCTCCACTTCTTATTGTTAGCATCTTCCTCAGGACTTTCCACTTCTTTTTGTTAACATCTGTCTCTTCTTTTCCACACCTGGAAACAATGGCTCCAGGTACACCTTGGTAAGGTCAGTACGGATCTGAATCGAGCCGAATAATGGGCGCTTCATCCAATACACCTACAGCTGACACACAACACCGATGCAGTCACCAGAGAGTCCACTGCAACCCAACCAATGCAGCCACCAGAACTATAACCCATGGAACAGATTTAATATCGTGTGCTTAACAGTACACAGCAAAAATGAGAAGCAGCGCTCAATTGGATGCAGGTCTATCCATGTTGAGGAAGCCAGCCATCAAGTTATAATATACTATTCTGCTGGTTTCTATGGAGAGATACAGCACCAACATATCGCAGCACATAATGGGAAACCTGTATGGTCAACCATGGCATTTGTCTGCCCACTCCGTACAATGGAATGTCACGAGGTTATCTACTGTCGTATATTCGCTGATATATTTAGTGATTAGTGTACCCGAGAGTGGAGGAAACACATTTGAAACACCCTATTGAATTCATCAGAAGCGTCTATGGTAGATGTAATAGCCCAATCTCTATGTAGTAGCAGCAACTAAATTCTTCCAGGATTTCAAAATATCTGCTACTATGCCAATTCGACCAGGTTGGCGAAAGCTAGAACAGTCCGACACGTGTGTTGCATCGAACGTGGCAAACATTGCCCAAGTAGGGATCACATGTGCAGCAATAGTGGGAGTATGATACCTGAGCACAAATACGTCAGGCTAAAGTCCGAGAAGAGATAAAGCGGGGAGATAAGGCTGATGGTCATAGAGAAGTAAAGTCTGCGATGACGCAACAGCAGGCTATGCTTCATGAATATCAACCGGATAGCTGCTTACCTTCCCATCATGGCGCAGCATAGAATCCGCAGCCATGGTGAAGGTGGAAAATCGATGGGGCACCTCCACCTGACTAACTCAGGCAGCTGATGCCAGAACCGACGCCATGTTCAGCTGGATCTCCACCAGTGCCACCCAGTGACAGTGAGGGAGTGCACACATCCAAAATCGAATTTGTGCCACCCCCATATGTGTATATATGTACTCCTCTTCCCAGTGCTCAAGTTTTCAATCTGGATAAATATGCCAAGGATTGCAAGCACAATAAAGATTTCATTCCAGATTCGCTGACTGATGAACAAACTTCCACTAGTTTGTACAGTATCTGCTGTGTCATAGAGCAGCAGACATCCATTGTGGTGTGACAAATCTGTCGAGATGATTGATTGATTGAGTCTAAGTCTAAGATGACATGTAGTCTATATTGTAGCTGCCAGCCCTAACCCAAAGCCATGTGATGACGTACTCTACAATTACTCAGTCCATCACTGCTCCAGGGCATTATCACATCCGTCAAACACTAAGCCATTGAAAAAACATACAGAAAACACACAGAAGACAGAAGCCAAACTGTGCCATGCCCTGAGCTCCTTGCAAATGACCATTCTCCCGCTCATGCCATTGGAGGCATCTAGTATATGCCTATACCTAAGCTCGGTAGTCAATTGTGCTTTCGCCTTCGACTGTCTTGACTTCAACTCAACCACTCCACTGAAGGTGATACAAAGTCCTGTAGTACGGTGAGCGCTGTTGATGTTGTAGGTATCACATGGAAGAAATGTAACAAAGATACTGCTACAACCAGCTTGAGCATCGTTGATTGTAGTACGCAGCCTCTTGGTCCAAATCATGGGTTGTACTGTAGGTGTCGAAATTCGTCACACTACTCCGTGGGGATGTGGACTTCCACTCGGCAAACACAGTAGATGATCGTCATGTCCAGTGTAAACACAATTGCTCACAACCTGTTGTACGGTGGTAGATATGTACATACATGGCACATCGAAAGTGGCGACGCTTCTCTGAGGCAATGTTAACTTCCGCTCGACAAACAAAGTACAAGTGTTGATCGCTATTCCGTTTTGAATGAAAGTGCTCATAAGCTGTTGTACGGCGCAGGATGCTTGTGTAGTCGAGCATGTGTCGGTGTCTAAATTGGAGACGCTTCTGCCTGGCGATGTTGACTTCTGCTCGACAATTGCAGTGGAAGTATTGATGGTAGCCGGTTGTTCAGTTGCGGATGATCATGAAGTTGAGTATGTGTCAGTGTCGGTGTAGGTGTCGAAATTGGAGACTCTTCCCCAGAGCGGCAATCCGAATTGGAGACGCTTTTCCAACGGTCACACTTCCGTCTCAGCTAGCCCTAGGGAACACATTCCCGTCGATCGTGAATCCCCATATGCCGCCTCCCGGGTGCAGGAGGGGTTGTCGTCCTTGCAGGTTCTGGGTGAAGGTACACATTGTACAGCACGTAGTAGTGCTTCCTCGTTGTCAAAGTAGCGGAGTCCACAGATTTTGTGGATTCATGGCCACAATTGCCACCGACGGTCTCTGGGGTTGCCCAAATCCTACCCAGTGCACTGTAGCGGACCAACCGCTGCACTCCCCACGGGTTTCAATCTGTGGACATCTCCCAAGTATCCGTGGTCCATTACCTTCCCACTTCTCATAGACTATCCAAATACCATACTGTATGTCCTTCTGTTTGGCTGGCAGCGGGTTGACTTGTAATGTAATTGCTTCGAACACATCCCAATGATGGCGATGGTGACCCAAACTCATCCTGATGATGCTGATGTTGACCCGAACTCCTCCGAGGGTGTTCATCAGAGCTCCTCCAAGCGTGTTGACACAAGATCCTCCAAGGGTGTTGACATGATGTCCTCCAAGGGTGTTGACACGATGTGCTGCAATGGTGTTGAAACGATGTCCTCCGAGGTTCATGACACGATGTCCTGCGAGGGTGTTGACATGATGTCCTCCTAGGGTGTTGAAACGATGAACTCCGAGGGTTTTGACACAATGTCCTCCGAGGGTGTTGATACGATGTCCTCCGAGGGTGTTGACACCATGTTGACCCAAACTCCTGCCAAACCACTCTCCATACTCGTCCCGAACGTGTCCTGTCGACGTATCGTTCAGTTGCTGTGATCTCGTATACCTGCAGAACTCATTATCGCTGCCATCACAGCGGGCGCGGCCATTGCGGCCATCATAGCCATTGCAGCCATTGCAGGCCACTAAGCGGTTGAGTGTGAGATTTCCTAGAGAGGAAGAATCTGAGTTCTTTGTATTGTGGAATGGTCGTCCTGAGTCCGTAGGGTATCCTGATCCCGGATGCATTCCAAACACATCTGGGATGCTGCGGTTTCGCTCATATGAAGGTTTGCAATTCGACTGTTATCACTTGATATTTGTCGAAAATGGTGTCTGGTGAGTGGTCGAGCCTGGGCGCATAACCTGTTGTGACGAACCTGTTAAGAGGACTAATTGATTGAGTCTAAGTCTATGATGACACGTAGCCTATATAGTAGCTGCCAGCCAGAACCCAAAGCCACGTCATGACATACTATACAACGCCTCGACCTAACACATTGTACAGAAAACAGCTGCCCATTGAGTGAACCTGCAAGTGAAGACAAATATGCATAGAATGGAATGGGATTTTTGAGTTTATTATTATCTACAATTAGCAGATACTTTAAAGTATATTTTCAAGTATACATTTATATGTATTATTAAAGAGTAATGTAGTGATAAAGGAGAGAGTACATGAAGATAGTACAAAGGCAGCCAAAATGCCATTAATCATATAATATGCTAAATGAAACAACTGCATATTGTGAATACACTGGCAGCAAAATGATGGTGAACAGAGCATCAACAATTTTTCGTTTTGCATCTTGGGTAATCTGAGTGGCGATTGGTTGTTGCCAATCCTAGATCAGGTATTGGCCACCTTTATAGGCAAATGAGAAAGCAACATGCTCACTGCCCCAGTCTGATATTGAGCATCAACAGTGCATTTGATTTCAATGTTTTTTCAATTCTGTCAGATTCTTGCTGATTGTTCTGAAAGTTATTTGTATTTGAAAACTACTGTTGGCCTGGAACTCTCAACAAAAAGGTTTGTGTTGTCTGGTCATTGTGTTCTGTGGAGCATTCTTCTGACCCCAACTCTATTTTGTTTCGTCCCACCTGTCTGCTGTGCTTTCAGCTCATGTCATGATATCTATTAATTCAGTATCAGACGTTCCCTCAAGATCAACAGAATACACGTTTTCCAGGATTATATGGGGCAACCATTCCAGTATAAGTTTCTTTAATGCTGTACTCATTTCCAAAGCCTTGTCGTTCTGCATTTGAATTTAATTGAATATATCCGGGATGAACCGATCATATTTCACTTGCTCCAAGGCGGAGGAAGCCATCTCTCTGGTTTCGGAGTAGTGTTAGCAATGCTTCTGGACTGTCGCTTTGGGTCCAGGTCCGGGTCATTAATAGACCGTAACCATCAATGCTGGTAATATTCAATAGACTTCTCCTGACCCATTCGATTGGACAGGTCGTCAGTGGGTTGTCCAGCCGGTCCATCTGTCAGTACATATAACGCTTTTGCCTTTGGTATTTGATTATAGTACTCAATCAAGATCAATTATTTGACATCCAGGAATTGTATTTTGCAGGTTTTGCAGGGTGTGCAATTGATAATATTTGAATTGGTGTTATTCTTTTAACATTTTGTACTTTTGACCATTGAGGCAGTGAATATTTCTATTATAAGCTCAATTATCTATGCGATGACTTTATTACCCAACCTGAATGACCACAAAGTGATGACGCACGGTGGACACTAAGTTGACAGTCGTTTTCAGAATGGGGCAGTGACTGTGTCAGTTTCCGTTTTGTGTATGATGCATGCTAATATGTTGGTTATAGATAACAGTGAGCAAATCACTTACCAATTATCATATTTACAAGACTATAAATCATTGAGGCTCCGTTAACACTCATTTTCAGAATGGGGCAGTGACTGTGCAGCTTGCTCTTTTGCTGATAAAGGCTGCCAATATGTTGGTTATGCATAACAGCAAGCAAATCCCATTCTAATTATCTTACTTACATTACCAAAAATTGTTGACACTCTTTTAACACTCTGTTGACGCTCTGTTAACACTTTGTTGACACTCTGTTGATGATCTGTTGACACTCTGTTGACGCTCATTTTTAGGTGGTAGCGACATCGACATTTACTATATTGTCCATAAATGCCGCCATTATATCGATTATGGGTACATGTCATCATACTGCCCTTGGATCATACAGGATGCAGCACCAAAAAACATTGATAGTCAATTGATGCTCTGTTGAGTCTCTGTTGAAGATTGTTTTCAGAATAGGGCTATAACTATGTCGCTTTTACCTTTGCCTATAAAGGCTACGAATATGATGATTATGGATCACGGCAACCAAATCGCTTCCTTATTAACTTACATACAAGACCAGACATCGTTGATTCTCTCTTGATGCTCATTGTTTTAATAGGGCTGTTACCATGTGGCTTTCTCTGTTGCCTATAGAGGCTGCCAGTATGTTGACTATGGATAACAGCGAGCAAATTGCTTCCATATTAACTTACTTATAAGACTAGAAATCATTGACGCTCCGTTGACGCTCATAATCAGAATTGGGGTGTTACCGCGGTACTGGCTCTGTGTCCTATAAAGGCTGCCAATATGTTGATTATCAAAAACAGCAAGCAAATCGCTTCCCAATCAACTGACTTATGAGTCCAAAAATCATGGATGCTCCATTGACACTCATTTTCAGCATCAGTCTGTGACTGTGTTACTGATTCATTTGCCTATAAAGTTTGCCAATATGTTAGTTATACATAACAGCGAGCAAATTGCATCCCAATTAACTTACTTACAAGACCAAACATCGTTCACACTCCATTGACACTTGTTCTCAGCATCGCACTGTGACTCTGTCGCATTTTATTTTGCCTATAAATGCTGCCAATCAGTTTGTTATGGATAACAGCAAACAAATCACATACCAATTACCTTACTTACAAGACTAAAAATCGTTGACCCTCCATTGACGCTCATTTTCATGTGGTTGCAACATTCCCACTCACACTATGGCCTATAAAGGCGGCCAATACTTCCATTATGGGTTATTGGCATTGCACAGCCCTTGGATAGTGCAAGATGCATGACCAAAAATCATTGACACTCTGTTGATGCTCATATTCAGAATGGGGCAGCGACTGTATCGCTTTCTCTTTTGCTTATAAAGGCTGCCAATACGTTGGTTATGTATACCACCTAGCAAATCACTTTCCAATTACCATACATTTAAGAAAACAATTCATTGACGCACAGTTGACGGATATTCTCTGAACATGGCAGTTACTGTGTCGCTATCTCTCTTGCTAATAAAGACTGCCAATACAATGGTTATGCATAACAGTGAGCAAATCAGTTTCCAATCACCTTACTTACAAAATCTAAAATCATTGATGGTCAGTTGATGCTCATAGAATGGGGCAGTGACATTGTCACTTTCTCTTTTGCCTGAAAAGGCTGCCAATATATTGGTTATGCAAAACAGTGAGCAAATCACTTTCGAATAACCTTACTTACAAGATTAATAATGGTTGACGCTCGGTTGCCGCACAATCTAAGACTGGTGCAGTGAACATTTCGCTTTCTTTTTTGCCTATAAAGGCTTCCAATACATTGGTTATACATAACAGCAAGCAAATCAGTTTCCAATTACCTTACTTACAAGACCTCAAATCGTTGACGTTTCATTGACGTTCCGTTGATGCTTACCATAAACATGTCTTAACTGTTGTTCTATGGTCAATAGTTTTGTACCAATAATCAGATAGTTATTATTGACAGCCAACGTATCATTTGTATGAATACTCAGTTGCATCCAACAGCGTTGTGGCCTCCAACTTTGGGATGTGCTGATACACATGATCTCTGAGCAATGGATAACGTAGCACTGTCACATTGCAGCGCTTTCAGCTGGCAATTTACCGCATGTAGATTCATATACTAATTTTTCATTAATATAGCCCAACTTGCACACAATTCCTTATCCAGTTCCTTCTCCTTGATTTCCATGACCTACCATCAGGAATTTTTAAAAAGTTGACCACATACACCAGTTCTGAGCACAGAGTGATGTAGTTGAATGTATAAGTGAATGCAACATGATGGTGGCCATTCATACAGAGTCATGTTGCGCATTAACCGCTTCTTATATATCTCCTATGCCATCACTGACTCAAACTTTGGTTGTAACTTTTGTCTCCAATTTGTATTGGGTGTTCTGACATATCGGCCAGAGGAACAACAATATCATCTTAATCAATCATCAATCAACTCAGTTAGGAGTCTAAAACTTGGGTATGGCCCATCTGACCTTGGCACATGCACAAGCAAATAATGATGTTACACACTTTCGTCACTGAAATCGAAAAAATGGTGAAACAGAGCAACATTGGTACACTACTTACATTTTATGGAGATATGTCATCAATAATCACAATTTGCTCAGATAGTCAACAGATGACAAACGAGCCATTATAATTTCTTCAGCTGAATCTGATTCCTGTATAGTAATTAAATAGGGAGGCTATACGCAGGGCTAAAAGCTTTTGGGTTTGACTGGCTTCAATTTCATAATTGGTGATTAATCAGGCACCACATTGGGTGTGACAAACGACATGCCGATGTGAGACTACAGTTTTCCGGATACTGATCTTATATCACTACTTGCTGCATGTGAAGTCCCTTGCGGCATTGCGATATTCTGCTGACACAATCAAGTATCCCCATCAGCTCCCCGAATGTTCCCAGCGCAATAGCGGGTGCAAACTGAACTGCGGTTTAATAACTGCCGTAACTGTCAATGTGGCGGTTCTGTACCACTATTCCTACACATGATGTAAGAGAAAAATTTGTTCACCCAACTTCTGAATGTAGCAGGGAGCATGTCGCTGCTCGTTTCGAATATACAGGCAACCAACTCATTAAAACACAGACAATGATGTACCAAAGTTAATATGTCGTACTTGACAGTAGGATATCTGAATGCAAACGTAAATAGAAAAACCTGAAAGCGAGAACCCGAGATTAGAACCGACGGGTCAAGGCAAACCCAGCAAAACCCGCAGATTGATCGGTATGGGTACGGGTTTTGCCTGGCCAAAAGCAGCTGGTCAGGTTTTTGGATAGATCTGGAACGGAACTGAACTGGATTTCTGGTCCAAACCTGGACCGCTGGGGGGTTACCCGGACCCATTGGAAACACTGTTTCTCAGTCCTGAAAACAATGTTTCGAGACCTTGGTTTACCTGGTCAATGATTGAAGCTGTGCTCCAGTAATGGTTCCACATATCGACTGGTTATGCCAGGCCGCAGGATATCGATCCATTAAGAACCCAATCCAATCGATAGTTCTCTCTTTCGTTGGAAATTTCTTTAGTTGATTTGAAATGGAATCCTCCATTGTTATTCACCTGGTGGCAATATCCTCTTCTGGTTTTCCTTCAAATTACCTGAGTTTCTTGATTTTATTGGCTTCCCACAATGGAATTCCTGAATCTTTCATTTCCTTCTACATTGGCAAGGAATTCTATTTCCCGAATTTGACTGTGAGCGCAGTGGCGGTGGATCTCCGGAATTCCCATTACTGCTGGCACTTCCATTCCCACCTCTGGCATTACCATCTCCTGCATTGCCATCTCCAGCATTGCTTCCGGCACCGCCTCATATGGTTCCTAACTGTGTGAATGCCCATTCTGTATCCGTTAGACTCGATACGGACGATTCTGTACCGAAAAGACATCTGCTTTCTGGGTGAACATTCCCACGTGGTCCAGGATGACAGAGACGTGCTGTCGGATTGGATCGGAAATCGTCACGGGATAATTCAGATTATTTGTATACTTCCAGTGTAGTAGTCGTTCCCGTATTTATTTGGTAGATCTGTGACACCTGATTCTCACAAATGGAGGTTTGCTGTCGGTGTTCTCTGCATGAAGGGACCTCTTTGAGAGATTTGGTCACTGATGCCAAAATCTGATAAATATTACCAAATCTGCTGTTCAATATTTTCAAACCATTGTAAATTCTTGCATTCATCCACTCCAGAGCCAAAGCAGATAGGGTATTGTTCAATATTCTTTTTCTGATGGATTCCATTTCTGACTGATATCCTTGAAACATGATAATGGCTTCTTCAACAATCTGGTTATTCTGAGACTGCAGAACACTTATTCCAGTTCGTAATTCCTGAAGTGCAGCCTGTAGTAGATCCACCTGTAATCCTACTCCAGATACTTCGCTATGGATTATTTCTCTGTCCATTTACAATTGCGTCTCCAAAACATGACTATTTTATCTAACCAAACCGATCTCTTCTTCGAGAATTTCTTTTTCATATTTAATCTCTAGCGGAATATTTACAACATTCTGAGCAAGTGCCAATGACTCACTTTGAACTATGTGGAAGCTGTCTACACTCATTATCAGTGTTCCTTACCTGACTTCAGCTTCCTCTTCCTTCTTCATATGCAGGTACTCTCTTTTTGCCGCTTCTGGTTTTCTTTAGTATTCCTGACACCCCTGTGGATCATCTAGGGCAGCTGGCAATTTGGGTTTCTCAACCTTCGAGCTGGCTAGCACTACGGTCTTGCTCATTTATGTCAAACTCGTTTGCAGAATTGACAGTTTGAATTAGGTGACTATCATCAATTATTGGGTTTCCAACTGTTGTTTCTGCCTTAGCAAGACAATCCTCTCTAGGGCAATGTTTGATACAGTATCACTCCAGTACATATGCAGATTTATTTGTAATTCATCCGATGTACTTCTAACTGTTGCACTCAGAGAGAATGTCATGGTTCTGAAAGTGAACTGCCAAACAGTCTTTCTCAATATGCGATAATTGGCATTGTACACAAAACAATTTTGTTTTATACTATGCTGTGGTGAAGTCATTTGTCCCAAATAGATGCAACTAAAGTACTCTTCCCAATCATAGAGGCTCAAAGTGATATGTATAATATAGTATAGACACACAAATGTTAATAATGTGTTGTTATGGATTGTTGGCTAATTAGAACCAGCTTTCTCCAGTATTGGATCATTGTTTTTGCAGCTTCACAAGCTGATTGTTCATTCAGTCGTTTTCATCAAAAACAGTGTAGAGTACTTAAAATATTATACTGTCATAAGGGTACTTAATCCCAATAATCAATGAAACATTGACTATAACATTGTACAACCGCCGATCTAAGAAACTGTTCCTTTCCTCATTTCATTCTGTGACTAAACCTCTTGATCTACTTTCAAGAGCATCCGAATCCAAGCGAATCCAATGATCATTGTGCTGGTTGAATTTGAAAATTGCACCTGTCCAGAATATAGCCACAGTCGGAATAATCCTTGAAGGGTAATAACTGAGTTGATAAGCACTGACACACCAGGTAGCGGATGCCTTCTTAATCAGTAAAAAGAATCACCACACAAGACATTCACACTAAGCACTGCTCTGGCAATTTCCAAACTAGTTTGGCGACAGACTCTACTTTCTACTGTAGTGCATATTCAAATGAGGCCAACCTGTGTCTAGGCATATAATAACAGCTAACGGTTTTTAATTAAGTTGCAAATATATCTAGGTTTCTGAATATATTGAATTCTTGATAATATTTTGAGATCATCTTTGGGGTTTCTGAATATTGAATGTGGACTGCTACTTGAACTTGTTCATCTCATTGCTGGAATGATGTGATTTCATTATACTGAACTTCAAGAGTTTGTATGGCCATACTTTGGCACTATTTCCTAAATGCTTATAAGAGCTTTATTGTTATTTTGTGACACTATTTCCGCATGCCCCCAGTGATAACATGCCATGCTTTCCAATAGGTTATCATTTTCATGCAATATGGTTTCAATGAATCTCGCTCTTGATAGGAATCAGGTCATCCATCGCATGATATCATATCTAACAATCAGAGAGATTCAACTTAAAGTCAGATGTCGCACAATCTATTTGCTACAGTAGTTGGAACATCTGTCGAAAGTATAGGCAGCGCATATTGCAACCAAATGCCTCACCCCAATGTCTATGAGACTTGCGTCCGAAATTTCATCAGCGACAAATGGAGATGATGCCAATATAGAATATGACTTGTCAGCTTGTATTTACATATGAGTCTCGCATTGCAATGCATACTAACTTAAACCAATCAGTATCATGGATTCCAGCCTCTTATCTTAATCCAAGGTCATTATTCCTTTAGTGACAAAATGCTTAGGCTGTGACTATTCTCTTTGTGTAGAGAGTACCCAGAATGCTCTTATCACCTGAGAGGATGAGTCAGGGGTACTGCTTACTCGCATCTTGACTATTGACTATTCTATCTGTGATCCAGCGTATTATGCAGTCCAATCAAACATATCCTGCTATAAGTGGAGTAATGAATGTGGTTGGAAATCATGCGTACTATTGTAGAGAAGTGTAAGCTTGCCTCCCCAGTACTGACAACATAGCTGCATCATCTTGAATGAATCTGCTGAGCAATGAAACTTGACGATACAATCAATATGTGACTTCTGTGTTTCCCAGCTACAGGACAGAGAACTGCCCTACCTATAATGTCATGCATAGCTATTATGCATATAACAGGACTACACCAAAAGAAACTGCGTGATAAGTCTCCATTTGGATATCGTAAGTACCATTATCAGTGTAAAGGGAAAACTTCTAAATGCCGCAACTGCTTGAAAATTCATGTACAACTACTATGTCTCAAGGAATCATTCTGCAGGGGGACATGGTTTCATTCATGTTATCAGTGTTTTATTTTGCCAGTACCAATGGTTAGTTAACATCATGAGGTTTCATCAGGTACATCTGTTTCCATTCTATGAAAATTGGCTTCTGCCAACCTCCAATTCTTGCATCCATTCAGAATGATGTTGATAGCAGTTGGTAACATTCAGCAGTTGGAATCCATCTATCCTGGTGCACCTGGCAACATTCTAGATCGCAACACTACACTGCTGTGCTCGATATAAATATATTCAATCTCACTTATCTCCCCTGAACATTTCAAGATGCACCTCTAATTGCATCCTATTCAGCTAAGCATAACTTCTTGCACCATTTCCACCATTATTCTATCCCACCCAATCTTATATTTTCTGCTTGTACTCTGTCTTCCACATTTACCAACATTCAATCTTCATTGCAGCAAATACAACTGGTTTCCAGCCAGGTCTGCAATCACTATGCCGAGAGGGATCAAGAACCACACCTTCAATTCAGACTGACTATAATACAAAAGGCCAATCTTCATTGTCCATCAAATGATAACCTCCCAATTGTTTCCATTCACGCATTGAATTGCAGATGACTGCTGTCCCTAATCTCAACACAAAAGCAAGATGACAATACATATTAGGAGATCAGCGAAAATGAAACTGCAGACACTACAGATTCCACCTTCCGATCAGATATAAAAGAAAATGTATTCGATTATAATCAGCTGAGTTTTGGAATGGATACTATCAACAGTATGTGACATCGATAACACCAAGGTGATCATATAATCAAACCAAAGGCGCTCAAAGTTCGTATCAAGTAACCAGGACAAAACAACAGTGAAGTTGTTTGAGAGTCTTTGGTTGATATGCAATAGATGAGAACAAGTAAAGAGAGATGAACAGGAAATACTCCAACACCAAATATCTTGGATTTTTAAATGTACCTCCTGGGTCATATTTTTGGTGGGTGCATTGGCAGCGTGGCGGTGGACTAACTGGTCTCTGCATTCTTTCTGTGTGCCAATAAGTGACGTATTTGTCAAAGCGCCTGCCAATCGGCTCGATTCGGATCAGCTCAGACCTGGCTGAGGTGGTTGTGTACCCATGATTTGCTGATGTGGAAATGCAGAGGAAGATGATAACAAAAAGAAGTGGGAAGTCATGAGCATTATATAGTTAGCATCATGTCAGAATGGAATATTTAGCTGCGAACATGTGCGTTATACTCAAGATGAATCCTGCTGCGCAGAGCTGCAGGTTGCAGGGGTTTCCCACAGCCCCGAGATGAGCAATATATCGGTCCATTGTTGTGGGTTTGTTCACAGGGATAAATTGAGGTGTACGACAGCCAAAATCGCATAATTATCAGATATAACTAGGCCATTGTTTGAGGGAAAGGACGTCGGCTGATGTTTGTCTCAAAGAATCCCCGGGATAATACATAAAACTGAGACTAACAATTAACTCATGTTGTACGGTTAGTCTAACTATTCCCGATTTACTGACATTCAAAAGAGAGGTTTTGCTTTGTTCTAGATAAGTAAACGTACTAACCTTGACATAAAAGATGCAGCTTGCCTCCATATTGTCCATATCTTGCAACATCTAACATCTCGCCAAACAAAGTGAACGCAAACTACGACAGTCAATGCTTTGAAAATGAACTTTTCGCCACTTCCGGCGGGCAGATACGGCAAATTGACGAAGCGGTCTACCCAATGATGTCATTAAGCGAAAGAAGGCAAGAACGGCTTGGAGGCAGAAACAGTCTGAGCACTTGCGGCATTGCAGAGCTTAAGATCCAGAAAGAAGCTTGCGGCGGAGAAAAGACAAGAAACGAACTCCTTAAGCAATGAAGGGAAAGAGAAATGGATTGAGTATTATGTTGAGAGAGAGACCGCTGGGGCAATAAAGCGAGTTGAAGAGGCAGAGGAAGCGGTTCAGCAAGAGCTGGAATATATGAAGCATGCGGAAATCTTGTGATTGAAAACCAAGAGCCCGAAAAGATATTTGAGAAGATGACGGTTGCTATCGAAGACAGTCTGAGTGATCTTGCAAGTTCCGACGATGGGGAGAACGAAGAAGAAGAGGATGAATAGACCGATCAGGGCAGGCTGAGCGAAGATGATGAACCTGGCTGCGTGATGAGCACAATCACCAAAACGGTCCAGCAGCGTGTGGAGCGGTTTCGACAGAAGCAGATGATGCTTGACGAATCGACACAACTGGGATGGGAGGATGCAGCCGACTAAATCAATGGGCTGTATTGTCACATCCTTCCAAAGTGAATGTATTGGTCAGCGTTATAGTAAAAATGGCAAATAACACGCTCATTGCCATATCCTAACATTGAGCGTCAACAATTCTTGGCATTGCATCATGGAAAGTCCAGAGGGCTGTGCGGAGACGTTTACTCATAATCGAACTATCAGCAGCATTTCCAAGGAAACATGATTACGAGAACATCGCTGAGATGTCCTGAACATGAGTGTCAACAACTTTTGGCCTTGCATCATACAAAATGCGAGGGCTGCGCGGCAACATTTATTTATAATCGAACTATCGGCCGCCTTTCAAGGTGGAAATGGTTGCGACAACATTGCTACTATGTCCTTGAAACGAGCGTCAACGGAGCGTCAACAACTTTTGGACATGTATTTTGGAACATCCAATGGCTGAGTGGCGACATTAAGCCATAACCATACTATCGGCCATCTTTCTAGGCGAAAATCGTTGCGACAACATGGCGACTATGTCCTCAAAATGAACATCAACACAGTGTCAATGATTTTAGGCCTTGTATCGTGGAAAATGCAAGTGCGGTGTGGCGAAATTCAGCCATAATCGAACTATCGGCCACCTTTTTAAGCGAAAGGAGTTGCGACAACATTGCTACTATGTCCTAAAAATGAGGGTCATCAGAGCGCCAGCAACAGTTGGCTTTGTATCCTCGGAAATTCAAGGGCTGTGCGGCAACATTAAGCCATAATCGAACTACCGGCCGCCTTTCTAGGCGAAAGGAGTTGCGACAACATGGCTACTGTGTCCTAAAAATGAGCATCAATGGAGCGTCAACGACTTTTGGCTTTGCATCCTGGGAAATGCAAGGGCTGTGCAGCGACATTAAGCCATAATCGAACTATCGGCCGCCTTTCTAGGCAAAACTCCTTTCCACATCATCGTCACCATGCTTCAAAAATGACCGTCAATGGAGCATCAAAGATTTTAGGTTTTTCATCTTGGAAAGTCAAAGGGCTGTGTGATATTATTGATTCATAATCGAACTATCCGCCGCCTTGCTAGTCAAAAATGCTTACAACATGATCCTAACCATGTCCCACAATGAGAGTCAACAGCGCGTCAACGGAGCATCAACGATTTTTGATCTTGCATCTTCGATGATCTAACGGCAATAGAATGCAGAGAACCCACAATGAACCTATTGGCAGCCTTTATTGGCTAAAATGCTAGTGACGATATCGCATCCGCCTCCTACAATTGAGCGCCCACAGAGCGCCAACAGTTTCTGTGGAGGCTCAGAATGCTACACCGCAATGAACTGCATTGTGCTGTTCCTCAGTCGAGTTCTACACAGTCAGGTGTTGCAATCTGTCTTTGTATACAACTTCACAAATATGCATGCAATGTCTTACAGATCTGATTTTTTTGCTTGTAGCTGTAGAGTCATTATTTAGAAACCCGCAGGCTGCTATACTGTAATGTTACTTTCGGCAGTCTTCCGAGTTGAATTACCCAGGTTTTGACTTCTTACTGCCATGTCAGATTGAAAATCTTTGATCACCTCTTTGCTCGAGGTAATGATCTCTTCCAAAAACGAACGTGTCTTTATTCATGATTCAAGAGACCGTACTTTACAAATCATATTTGATGCTTGGCGGGCTTCAATGAATGTAGGCTAGAAGCGGCCTATTGCCTGGAATAATTCTAAACATGCACCTTCATGGCGATTCTATTTACACTGTGGAATTGAGGAGACCGGCAGTCCTGGCGTCATATGTATCATTTGTCATGAAGTTCTTCGCCATCCATCATTGCATGGGACCAGCTCAATGGGGAAACACTTCCTGGCAAAACCCCACATCGCAAAGTGAAACAAATTAAGGGAGTCAGAGGTTACTGAATTGACCAGTTCGACAGTCAAAGAAACAGCGTTGGCCATCCTGAAGAGACAAGGAAGTCATGGAATCACAATAGTATGTTCGCAGAGTCAAATCATATTTGACGTCCAGATCATTCCTTATTGACCAAAATGACAGACAAAACGTTCCACACTGGCAGCTAAGGACTTTGAAATTTCCGAATTTCACCAAGACACATGGAATTGCTACATCATGTTAGGATTTGTTTTGACTCATATTCCTTAGAATGCTATATCGAATCTGGAGCTATAACGATCATATAAAGCATTACGCGATGACCTAGTGCTACCATCCGCTATGACCCTTAGCGTCATTTGCCGGAGGAAATATGCGCTGAGAGTGGATGCAATTAAGAAGTAGTTGCCGTCATGAAATAAATTTAGTTTAGCTTTAGACGGATGGACAACCACAAACAAACTAGTGATATTGTCGGTTATTGCTTCCTATAGGGATCGAAATTGGGCATTGTGTGAAGTTCAACTCGCTTTCGATGAGGTTGATCACGAATTCTTTTCCGCTTTTGAAAGCTAATTCAGAATGACAGGTCAAAGGCCAACATACTGGAGCAAGGCTAGCCGTACATTGAAAGGATGTGCTTGATCGTTTTGAGCTGACGGACGGCCGTTTCCTTGCTATTACGACTGATAATGCTCCCTAAAATTACTTGAAGACACACGACCTGCAATCAACACTTGAGGCCTCTGGTATCGAGTGGCCTGCATTGAGGAACCATATAACATGCATGGCGCACGGTATACAGCTGGCTTGAGGTGCATTCATGAGCAGTCTCAGTGTAAAAGGCCACACCAAATATTGCCAAGCCCATGAGCGCAATCAGCAAATTGGAGAGAATGAAAGCATAGACATCGAGAAGAGTCAAAGACTTCGAAAAGACGGCAATGCTAGAATCAACCAGGTGTCGGCCATGAGACCAGGTTTAGCGAAGATAATTGAGAAAGTACATATTTCATGATATTTTGAAAGTCCTGAAACAGACCTTCATATAGCAGAGAATGCCTGCTGTATTGATTATGCTGACATCTGGTCGCCGAAACGAGTTCATTGACTGTCAAATAGCCAAAGTCCGGATCGCTGTACTTACAATTATGGATGAAAAGTCATGTTGGAACTCAACACGGGAGTTACTGGAGCGCGCCTACCATTTATGGGAATTCACACGCGACTGGCTCGAAAATCCAACATACACTGATTACCAGCCACTTTTCACAACTCAAGATGAATGGACCATTTTGAAGTATATCATGGAAGAAATGAGGTCTTTAAGATATTGGACCCTGTGGATATCGAAGAGGCATAAAGTCACATTGCATCACATCGTCACAGTATACAATGACATGTTCGGTCACGTGGATGGGGTGATGTGAGCTTTGGCCTAGAAGAAGACTCCAAGGCAGGAAGACTTCCTCTTCGCTGTGAAGTTAGCTCGACAGAAGCTGTCCAAATAGTACACCGAAGTGACTTCAATAACGGGCATGCTTCTCATTTCGGAACATATCCTTGATCCTTTCTAGCAGTTGCAATCGTGTAGAAAGTGGGACAAGGGCATGGATATTAATCATGAGGACAAGACATCGTATATTACCCAATACTAGGCGGCCTTTCTGAAGTACGTGGAGAATGAATACTGTGCTAATCATTGATGTATGCCGCTCAATAAACTCGAAAGCATACTGAGCAGCAATCTGGTCCCCTCTGCAACGGTTTCTGGATCCTGTCAATCATCTTTTGATCCATATGATTTGTCCAGCAATGATGAAGAATACTTACCACCTAACAATGTGGCTGAGACGACACCTGGACAAAGTGATCACGCAGCACGCTTATTGACCGCTGCCAGGCTCTATTTGCATTCCCTGCCTGAAGCACCAAAGAACTAGGGGCAAATTGATCCAAATCTCAATCATTACCACTCCGACCCAATGGAGATTAGCAGTACATTTTGGATACCGGACATAACTGACTGGTGGCGCCAACAGGAGAAAACGCACTCAAAGTACGCCGATCTCTCCAATGTGGCACGCTACATAGTCTCTACGATACCACATGGTGTTGGAGTGGAGGCCAGTTTTTCCCTTGGCCGAGATGTTATCGGCTGGAGGTAGTCAAAAACCACAGGGGAGACCCTTCGCGAAAAAGTCGTTGCAAGTCAGCGTGCTCAAGCCAATAACGGGATATTGGCAGGCGATATCCCAGTATCAGATTCGACGAACACTGAAAATGACTCGGAAATGCAGCCAGAGGCAGAGCAATGGAAATTGCACCAAATGGCCAAGGTCCACAACTTTTTGGAGATGCAGTAGGGCAGCCAGAACCTACGTGTTACGAAGAAGGAGTCGTGCGCTCAAAACAAGCAGATGACAGCTGTTGGATACATTCCAGACATGGAAGAGATCATCAAAGCCTCCTGGTCACTCTTTCAACATGATGGTGCGGCTGCATTCAAATTGTCAGACAGATCACCTTTGCCATCAGCTTTGTCCGCAAAGGACCACCCTGGAGGACGAACTTAAATCTTCGGTGTCCGCCGAATCCGAAGAATCAAACGTCATCCAGTCCAAAGGAACGAGGATAGCGCACTTGATAGTATCTCGGATAACAAAAATTGGCTAACCTGGAATGGCCACTTGGATAATCCAACTGACAGCAAATACGATTCCACAGCTGACGATGAATCAGATATAGAGAACAACAATGGCATCGAGGATATAGAATGCCCAGAGCAGCAGGATGTGAGGGCCGCGCTAACTGTTTCCTGATTGGTTCGGCCAACACAGAAGTCAAAGAGAGAGGCTGAAAAGGTGTTGTTTACGGTCAATGCAGTAGAAACGAGGAGAAACAAAGGAGTGAAAAAAACGTAGGACAGGATGCGTCAATGGTGCACCAGCTTCTTTATGTAGCTTGACCGAGAGTTTCAGTTAGAGATATATTATGGGTGAGTGGTAAGAAGTAGCTTGTGAATATCGGTTCATATATAGATGTATAGCAGGCGCAATGAATCTTTTGGTGTGATACATCATTTTTAGTCGTGTGAGAGTGAACTGTGCAAGATTATCATGCCGCTCAGCTTTGCCACAGGGCTGTGTCTCAATTGGGCAGGAGGACAACCGATTGGGTCGAATCATGATGAAACCAATTATTGACGGCAGCAGATGTTAAATGGACAATACATTAAAATGAGCGTCAACGGAGCGTCAAAGATTTATGATCTTGAAAGTATCGTAATTGACCAGGTTCTTGGTCGTTGTTATTTATTACGGACGAATTGGCAGCTTTTATAAGCAAAAGAGATATCAACAAGGTTACCGCCCCATTTTTAGCATGAGTGTCAACGATTTTTAGCTCTGCATCTTGGGTAATTTATGTTCCGATTGGATGCAGACATCCATTATAAGATATTGGCAGCCTTTACTGGCACAAACACCAGCGACATGCTCCCTGCGGTATCCTCAAAATGAGTGTCAACTGAGCATCACCAGTTTTATGTCTGACATATTTCGTAATTAAGACATGGCGCAGATCTTCGCGCGCATAACTTTATTATTGACCACCTTTATAGGCAAAAATACCATATAGCGAAGGTGAAATACAGATATCAAATTATTCGATATTGCAAACTGCACAATAAGCAAAAGTGCATTATTGGTTGCTGAAAACGCAATTTTGATAAGATACCATTACCACACTGCAAATACAAGAGCCTTATATGAATCTATAGATGGACCAACTGGGCGACCTGCTGACAACCCGCCCAATTCAGACGGGTTGCGAGTTTACCATCAAACCATACCTGAGTGGACGGATCTGGTTTATTGATAACACGGACCATCAAATTGGCAATGGTTCAGTTTGGGCCCGGACCCGGACCCGGAGTTACGGTCCGGAACCATTGCTAACACTACCTGTCATACAGCTGGCTATAGGTGCATTCATGAGCAGTCTCAGTGTAAAAGGCTGCAACAAGTCTTGAGAAGCCGATGAGCGCGATCAGCAATTTGGAGTGTATGACAGTATACATATCGGGAGGAGACAAAGTCTTCGAACAGAGGGCAATGCTAGATTCAACAATGTGTTGGCCATGAGACCAGGTTTAGCAAAGATAATTGAGAAAGTACGTAATTCATGATATTTTGAAATTCCCGAACTAATCTTCATATAGCAGAGACTGCTTGTGGTATTGATTATGCTGACACGTGGTCGCCAAACCGAGTTCATTGACTGTGAAACAGCCAAAGTCCATGTTGTAGTACATCCGATCATGGATGTCTAGATATGTTGGAACTCAATACTGGAGTCGCTCAAGGGTGCCTACCGATTATGGGAATTCACACGCGGGTGGCTCCAAAATCCAAAATACAGTGATTACCGGCCACTTTTTACAACTCAAGATGAATGGACCATTGTGAAGTATGTCATGGAAGTATTGAGGCCATTTCAATATTGGACCCTGTCAATGTCGAAGGGGCATACTGTCACATTGCATCATGGTATCAGAGTGTATAATGACATGTTCAATCATAAGGAGGGCGTGATGCGAGCTTTGGCTAACAAGAAGACTTAATGGAAGGAAGAGTTGTTCTTCGCTCTGAAGTTAGCTCGACAGAAGCTGTCCTTATACGATGCTGAACTGACTCCAACAACGTGCATAATAACATTTCTGCACATATCCTCGGTTCTTTCCAGAAGTTGCGATCGTGTAGAAAGTGGGACAAGGGAATGGATATTAATCCTGAGGACGAGACATTCTATACTACCCAATACCAAGAGCCCTTTCAAAAGTACGTGAAGAATAAATAGTGTGCCAGAAATCGATGTGCGCCAGTCAATAAACACAAATGCTGACGGAGTAGAAATCCCATCCCCTCTGCAACAGATTCTGAATCCTGTCAATCATCCGTTGATGTATATGATTTGTCCAGGGATCATAAAGAACAGTTAATGCCTGACATGGTGGCCGAGACAACACCCAGACGAAGCGATCGTGCAGCACGCTTGTTGACCGTGGCCAGGCTCTATGTGAATCGCCCACATGAAGTAACAAAAAAGTGGGGGCAAATTAATCCAAATCTGAATGATTACCACTCCGACCCAATGGAAATTACCAGTACATTTTGAATACTGGGCAGAACCGACTGGTGGCGCCAACAAGAGGAAACCGACTCAAAGAACGCCAATATCACCAATGTGGCATGTGACATATTCTCTGTCATACCACATGGTGTCGGAGTGGAGGCCAGATTTTCCCTAAGGCAAGATGTTCTCAGCTGGGGGCAGTGAAAAACCACAGGCTATACCCTTTGCGAAGAAGTAGGTATAAGACAGTTGGCTCGAGCCAATAACAGGATTTAGGTGGGCAATCACCCAGTATGGAACACAATGAACACAGAAAATGAAGCAGAGATGAAGACCAAGACGGAGGCAAGGAAATTGCACACAATGGCTATGGTCCACAACTTTTTGAAGATGTGGCAGGGCAGCCAGAACCTATGTGCTACACAGAAAAATTAACGAGCTCAAAACAAGCAGATGACAGCCATTGGATATATTTCGGACATGGAAGAGATTCTCAAAGCCTCCTGGTCACTGTTTCAACTTGATGGTGCAGCTGCATTTGAATTGTTAGAAAGATCACCATCGCCACCAACTGTGTCTGCCAAGGACCTCCCTGGAAAATGCACTCAAATGTTAAATGTCCGCCGAATCCAGATTATCAATGGTCATCCAGTCGAAATTGACGAGGATAGCGCAGCTGAACGCATTTTGGACACTGAAAATTGGCTAAAGTTGAATGGCGACTTTGATAATCCAAATGACAGCCAAGATGATTGTGCGGCAGATGATGAAGCCAATATAGAGCACAACAATGCCATCGAGGATCCAGTATTCCCAGAGTAGCAGGATGTTAGTGATTTGCCAAATGTTCCCGGATTGGTTCGGCCAACACAGAAGTCACACAGACAGGCTCGAAAGGTGTTGGTGACGATCAATGCAACAGAATCAACCAGAAATAAAGGACAGAAGAAAAAGTAGGACAGAATGCATCAATGGTTCACCAGCTCTTTGATATAGCTTCCCTGAGAGTTTCAGTTCAAGATATATTATGGGCGAATGGTGATAAGGAGCTAGGGAACATTGGTTGATAAACCGATGTATAGTAGGCGCAATAAATCTTTTGCCATGATACATCATTTTTTGTCGTGTGACAGTGAACAGTGCAACAATATTACGCCGCTTGGCTTTGCCACAGGTCCGAGTCTCAATCGGATCGAAAGTCAACCAATAAAGTCAACTCATGATGAAAGCAATTATCGATGGCAGCAGATGTTCAATTGACAATAAATAACAATAAGCATCAAAGTAGCATCAACGATTTGTGGTCTTATAAGTACGGTAACTCACCAGTGCCTTGGTCATTATTATTCATCATCGACATATTGGCAGCTTTTACAGGCGAAAGAGATACCAATACAGTGACCACCCCATTCAAAGAATGAACGTCAACGGAGCGTCAACAATTGTTAGCTTTGCATCTTGGGTAATTTATGTTCCGATTGGTTGCAGACATACATTCATCAGATGTTGGCAGTCTTTACTTGAAATAACAGCAGCGACATACTCCCTGCCGCATCCTGAAAATGAGCGTCAATGGAGCATCTACAGTTTCTGGTCTTGCATATTTCGTAGTCAAGGCATCGCGCAGATCTTCGCGCTCCTCACTGTATGATTGACCACCTTGACAGGTAAAGATACCATATATCAAGGGTGAAACACCGATACCAAATTAATTGATATTGCAAACTGCACCACATTCAAACGCGCATTATTAGTTGCTGAAAACGCGATTTTGATAACATACTACTAACAAGCTGCAAATACAAGAGACTTATATAAATCTGGAGATGGACCCGCTGGGAGACCTGCAGACAATCTGCCCAATCCAGACAGGTTGGGGGTTTACCATCGAACCAGACCCGAGTGGACAGATGGGGTTTTTCTCATGATCCGGACTGCTAATTTGACCACAGTTTGGTTTGGACCCAGACCCGGACCCACAGTGACGGTCCGGAACCGTTGCTAATACTAGACAGGTTTATTGCAATTTCCAGCAGTCGTTAAGCCACAATTCAATAAGTTTGCAACTGCACTTGCACCAATAACATTTGGAGAGCTGATGTAGATACTTGATCTCTTCCCCGGAAAATCGCAGATGGCGCAAGGGACTTCTGGGTAAAGACGTACTTACTTGTGGCGAGATTCTGAGAAACCCAATGCTCGCATATGCATAAAATCTCCCCAGCCCGACGCCATACCCTATTTGTTACCCATTCATCAACCCAACCCTGTTAACCATGTAAGCGTACACCCCTGCATATAGCCTTCCTGGTGAATTAGCATACAGATATCAGATTCAGACAAAGAAATTGTAATTGCTCATTCCTCGTCAGAAGAGTAGATGTGCATATTGCAATTTTTGATGATGTATCTCCATCAAACAGAATTGGTATACCCACCTTGCTAAGTATCAGCTATTTCTTGCTTTCATTGACCAGTGTGTGAGATATGATAAGGCATCTGTGCATTGGCAAGGGTCCAATGGGTCACAGCATAGTTCTATACTCCAAATCTTGTTGATTGACGATTAACCAACTTGATATTATCTTGCCTGTTACCGTTAAGTGAGAACCCAAAATCTGAATTGGAGACAAAATTTACCAACAACATTTGAGCCTGTGATGTCATATGAGTCATAGAATGAGCGGTCAATGTGTAACACGAATCTGTATGTATGACTGTGGTCATACTACATTCATCCATACATCCAACTGCCTCACTCTGCGCTCAGATCTGGTATACATGGTCAGGATTTTGAAAATTGCTTCTGGTAGGTCTTGGAAATCAAGGCAGTGAAGCTGGATAAGGACAGTTGAGGAAGTTGAGCTATATTAATTCAAAATTAGTGGATGGATCTGTATGGGATAAATTGTCGGGTGAAAGTTCCGCAATATGACAGCGCTATGTCACCATCGCTTAGATATTATATGTAGTGGTGGATCAGACATTGAGAGACCACAGAGCTTTTGATTGCAACTGAGTATTCATTCAAATGATACATTGGCTGTCAATTATGACTATATGAGTATATATACACAATGATTGACCATACAATACCTGGCACAATGTGTATATGGTGAGAGTGAATGGAGTGTCAATGACTTTCCCTCTTACACATTCGGCAACCAAAGGGCTGCAATGTCATATACATTCACATTGAAAGTATTAGTCGCATTTATTGGTACAACAGAAAGTGATATGCTTGTGTCCTCATCCGAGAAATGAGCATCATGAGAGCGTCAATGCTTCCTGGTATTACCTTTTACATAATCGGTGGGCTGTGCAATGGCAGTTACTGATAATGGAAGTATTGGCCGCCATTATGGGAAATGATACTATTGATGATATTGTGACAACTTAAAATAATCATCAATATAGTGTCAATTATTTTTTGTCATGTAAGTAAGGTAATTGGATAGTGATTTGCTCGCTATTATGTATAACTAACATATTGGTAACTTTTATATGCAACAGAGACAGTGACACAGTAACTGCCCCATTCTGAAGAAGATTGTCAAAGGAGCATCAATGATTTATAGTCTTGTATCTTGCATCATCCATGGGCAGCGCAACAACATTAACTCATAATCGAAGTATTGGCCGCCTCCATGGTTAAGATTGCTAGCGATGATGTCACTACCAACCACAATGAGGGTTAGTGGAGTGTCACCAATTGTTCGTCTTGCATCTTGGAAAATCCCAGGGCTGTGCAACTACATTAAGCCTTAACCGAAGTACTGGCCACCTGTATCGGCAATGTTCTTGCTGATGATGATGCGATTACCACAAAAAATAAGCATCAACTGAGCATCAACGATTATACATCTTGTAAGTAAGGTAACTGGATAGTCATTTGCATGCTGTTATGCATGACCAACATAGTGGCAGCATTTATAAACAAAAGAGAAAGTGATACAGTCACTGCCCCATTCTGAAATTGAGCATTAACTGAGTATCAATGATTTATGGTCTTGCATGTTGCATCATCCAAGGGCTGAGAAACAACATTACCCCATAATCAAAGTATTGGCTGGTAGTATGGGTAATATTGTTAGTGACAATGTCACAACAACCTAAAATAAGCGTCCACACCGCGTCACCAATTGTTGGTGTTCCATCTTGTATAGCCCAACTGCTGTGCAACAATATTGACCTATGTTCGAAGTTTTGGCCTTCTTTATGGGCAACATAGTTAGTGACAATGTCGCTACCACCTAAAATCAGCATCAATGGAACTTCAACAATTAATGGTCTTGCATTTTGCATCATCCAAGGGCTGTGCCACAACATTAACCCATAATTGAAGTATTGTCCGCCTTTATAGGTAATATTGCTATTGACAATGTTGCTACCATCAAATATCAGCATCAACAAGCATCAATGATTGTTAGTCTTGCATCTTGCATAAACCAAGGGCTGTGCCACAACATCAACCCATATTCAAAGTAGTGGGTGCTTTTAGGTTGAATATTGTTAGTCACAATGTCGTTCCACCTAACATGAACGTCACAGGAGCGTCACCAATTGTTGGTCTTGCATCACGCATACTCCCGGGGCTGTGCAATGACATCAACCCATAATCGAAGTAATTCCTGCCTTCATGGGAGATATTGTTAGTGACAATTTCGCTCTCACCATAAATGAGTGTCAACTGAGCGTCACTGATTGTTGGTTTTGTATCTTACATAAATCCGGGGTGGTGTAACCATGTTAACACATAATTGCAGCATTGGCTACCTTTATTGGCAATGTTGTTAGTGACAATGTCATTACCACCTTAAATGAGTGTCAATTGAGCTTCAATGATTATTGGTCTTGTAAGTAAGGTAACAGGTCCGTGATTTGCTCGCTGTTATGCATAACCAATGTAATGGCAGCCTTTATAGGCAAAAGAGCAGGCAACACAGTCAATGCCACATTCTGGAAATGAGCTCCAATGGAGCGTCAACAACTTTTGGTCTTGTAAGTATGGTAATTGGACTATGATTTCCTTGCTGTTATGCATAAGCAACATATTGGCAACCTCTATACGCAAAAGAGAAAGCAACACAGTCGATGACACATTCTCCATATGAGTGTCAATGGAGCGTCAATGATTTTACGTCTTGTAAGTAAGGTAATTGGACAGTTATTTGCTTGCTGTTATGCATAACCAACGTATTGGCATCCTTTATTGCCAACAGAGCAGCCAACACAGTCAATGCCACATTCTGCAAATGTGCGTCAATGGAGTATCAACAATTCTTGGTTATGTAAGTAAGGTAATTGGCAGGTAATTTGAATGCTGTTGTTAAAAACCAATGTATTGGCAGCCCGTATATGCACCAGAGAAAGCGACACAGTCACTGCGCCAATCTGAAATAAGCATCAGTGGAATGTCAAAGATTTCTAGTCTTGTAAACAAGGCAATTGAACCTTGATGTGGTCACCATTATGCATAACCAACAAAGTGACAGCCATCATTGGCAAAAGAAAAAGTGACACAGTCACTACCCCATTTTGAAAATGAGCGTCAACTTAGTGTCAATGAATTTTGGTCCTGTAAGTAAGGTAATTGGATATTGTTCTGGTTGCCATTATGCATAACAAACGTAGTTGCAGCCATTATCAGCAACCGAAACGGGGACACGGTTACTTACCCAATACGCAAACGAGCATCAATTGAGAGTGAACGATTATTGGTCAAGTACGTATGGTAATTGAAATTCGATATGGTTGCTGTCGTGCATACCAATGGTATTGGTTGCCACTATCAGCGAAAGAGAATGCAATAGGGTCTCTGCTCCCATTCTGAATATGTACATCAATGCATTTTCCGTGATGTTTGACTTTGCATCTTGGGTAATCAAACCCAAGACATAATGCACACATCCATAGATGAGGTATTGGCTACCATTCGAGGCCAAAACAAAAGCCACACACTCCCTGCCCAATCCTTAAAATGACCAGCAATAGATCATCAATGACATTTGGAGCTGCAACTTGAGCAATCAAAGTGTCACTTTGTGGTTCCAATGCATATATGACTTCATGGTGGCCTTTTTAAGGAACACAGCGCATGATATTATTGTTACCCCATTTTGAAAATGAGTATCAACAGAGTGTCACCAATTTTTGGCCTTGCACATATGGTAATCATGCCATCGCACAGATATTTCAACTCATAACTCAACTATTGACCACCTTTATAGCCAAAAATACATGCTATACAATGCAAAACACATATTTCAAAATAATCGATATTATAAACTGCAGGTTGTGGGGACGGATTCGAGTGTTGTCATCACGTGGGCAGGTTTAGTATTGAGCATACCGGAGCTGCATACAGTATAGTGCTTGTGTACGTGTCAAGTAGACTTAACGAGAGTCAGTGAGTGTAGGTCAATAGCGAGATTCACGACACAGGACACCGGATACCATGCAACAGGGAATGAGTCCCGGAACTTCACTAATCTGACGAACTCGACTCGGCTTTAGATTTCGAATGGCGGCATCATAGACACTGTCTCGGAGGAGTCAGACAGACTCACCAGGTGTACGGACAACACGATGGTGGAATCGACAGCGATTTCGATTAAGAAGTTTCATGGTACGGACTACAAGGGCTGGACTTTAGAAGTTGAAATACTCTTGGAGCAGAAGCAGGTTCCTGGCATTGTTGACGGTACAGAGGAAGCACCGGATGCGAAGAATGGGATGGACGCGACTAAGTTTAAACCATTGAAGAAGCAGCATGGAATCGCGCGGTTGCCCATTCTCCTCGCACTGGAGCGGTCTGTGCAGCAGCAGTATGGTGTTCAAAGAAGGGAAGGCGGTGTGGGATCAGCTGAAGGAGGACTACAAGTCGAAGGTGACGCTGAATGTGTGGGCTTTGAGAGATGAGATGTCAGCTGTGAGATTGAGCGATTGCAAGAATGTACAGGAGTACAAATTGAAGATTCAGAGTGTTGTGAGTAACTTCAATCTTTTTGTCGATACCGATAGCTGAAAGTACTGGTAGTGGTACGATGCCGAAGAGCGAGCATATGTATTACCTGATGAAGGGTGTGCCGAAGGATGATGGTTGGAGGGTTTTCACCCAGTTGATATACAACCAGATTGACAACTTGGCCGACAAACAGGAGGAGGTTATTGTGACGATGAAAGCCCACAAACCATGATTACAGAAGGACAACGATTCGGAGGTGGCAGCCATGTTCTCAAAGTTGCAGATAAAGCGGGAGAAGCGGAATTCATAGCACTCTCTAAAGACCCAGAACTCCCATTGCAGTGGCAGTGAGACCGATGGTAGTAGTTCAGAGAGTGAGAAGCATCGCCGCAGGCATACTCGGGAGTGCTACAGATGCCATAAGGTGGGGCACATGGCACGGTATTGTCCAAGCACTGTACAGGTGGAGATGGCAGCAGAGACAGAGTCTGCCGCAGCCGCAGCCGCAGCGACAATGACAACATTCATTGAGAACTATTGGATGACAGTCACCAGCAGATCCCCTGAGAAGGAGCCCTGGTATTTGAGTTGTGCCGCAACTTCTCACATTTGTGGATATCAGCGAAAGTTTGAACAGTACACTGAGTATACCACAAAAGAAGAGCGAATGATCAGCGATTTCGCTGGAAGAGTAGCAGGCAAGGCCATCGGACATGGAGATGTACGACTGAGACTCCAATTGCCAGAAGGCCGATATCATGAGGTGGTTGTGAGAAATGTATTACATGTCAAATGAGCACACAACTCACTGTCACAATTGCGGCTTATGGATCGGGGACTATGAATTGTCCCAGTCAATGACTATGGAATCAAGATATATCAGAATGCGCCGGCAGAGTTCAACAGTCGGGGTCAAGGAAGTCTTGTAGGCACAGCGCGTCAGATTGGAGAGTTATTCCGGCTGAGTGTGAGATTTGAAGGTAAGAGATATCCAGCGAGAGGATGATTATTTCGGAGGAGATCCAGGCACAGTTGTTTGTTTGGGAGGAAGCCTTTGCTTGGTGTTGCTTGGGAGGAGCTTCAGGCAAAGCTCTATCTTCGTGTACTTTAGAGTTTAGCACTTATGCTCGTGATACCACCCTGGAGGAGTGTGGGGACGGCTTTGAGTACGGTCATCACGTGGGAAGGTTTAGGGTTGAGCCACATGCACTTTAGTTCTTGTGTAAGTGTTAATTAGACTTCGCAAGAGTCTGTGAGTTTCGGCCAATAGAGAGATTCAGGACACAGGACACCGGACACCATACAATACAACTCCTGCAAAAACAGATTACTGGACGTTGAAAACATCATTTTGGTAAGTTACTGTTATTAAACTGCAAAAACAGTGGCATCATATGAATCCACAGATGGACTTGCTGGAAAACATGCTGACAACAGGCCAAATTAAGACTGGTTAGGAGAATTCCATCGAACCATATCTGAATTGATGGTTCTTGTTTATTGACCACCCGCACAGCCAAATTGGAAACTGTTCGGTTTGTACCAGGACCAGGAGCTGAAGCGACGGTCTGGAATTGTTGCTAGCGATACTTGGAAGATACACTAGTTGTGGTATTGTCATATGTTCACTGGAAAGAAAATTGTGGTGGGTACAGAGCTAAACAGTCAGGTATTCCAAAATACCTCATTCTAAGTCCAACTGAAATCCAGCCAAAAATCTCTGACACTGCCGGTGCTTGAAAACCTGGTACTACTAAGTATAGAGTTATATATTGAAGTACTGAACTATACTGGTGCCCCTGTAACACTCGAATCTAGACAAGATTTGTTTAAAGTTAGAGGTGAGTAATAAAGAAGTATGTATTGGTACATAGCTATACCGAGCAGTATTTTCCAATACCATAGTGCAATTCCAACTCCAACCAAGCCAAAGACATCTTTTAAGGCGCTGGATACAGAAAAGCCTGTATTTATAAGTACAATGCTATATAGAGTAGTATTTGCAGATACAATACAACTAATTAAGTCCAACAGAGCAATGAATTGCTTAGATGGGGGAGAGTTCAAAAATGGAGGTATCAGTGCATATAGCACCATTCAGAGCAGTATTGGGAAATACAATACCATCAGTCAGACTTCAAGCAAGCTACGAATGTCTTTAACCACTGTTGATTGAGACAGAGATGCTTACACATAAGGATGGCGTAATCCAGCGCAGTATTGCACAATACACTTAGTTACATTACTTTTCAACAGAGGTAAAGATCTCTTTCAAGGCGTTTGCAGTAGGGGAGACTTCGGTGTCATTGGGAACTGGTTTCTGTTGTGTTGTATTGTTATGTATTTCGAGGTACAACAGTGGGAGAATGATGATGGTTGAAACCGGGATACGTACTGATGCATACAGTGCTGTATGAATGAGTATTCAATTATTCTTGGAGTACAAGGTTAGTGAGAGCAGCATGTTCAACGACTTAATCCTGAAGGCACCACAGGTAGCACTGAAAACGTGAACCATACATTGCCCAATACGGGTCAGTACTGACGCATATGTTAAAATACTGTCAAAGAACAAGTAAATCACAAGAGTTCTAAAATGCGCTGTGAGATAGCTGTTGCTGTTGCACAAGGAATTGATAGCTGAACAATCCCGACACATACTGATAAGTATGGCTTAAAATTGAACAGTCACAGTCTCTGCATGTAGTCAGTCACTACCAATTCATTATTATTTAGCACATAGACAGCTGCCTGGCACTTATAGACTATGTTCTATTGAAGTATGTACCAATGCCGAGGACCGTATCAGGTCACAAAATTGCCTACCATAGGTGGAGACATGTTAAAAAGGCAGGATTGACAACCACAAAGCCTGCAACGACATTTGAGGACATGTTGAATACTGTTGTAGATAATCTGAGCAATTTGGAAACTTCCGACGATGGAGAGGATGTGGACGAGGAGAATCCTGATCAAAAACATCCTGAGCTAGGTAAGCTGAGCGAAGATGACAAAACCAGCTGTGTGATGGGAACATGTTCTATAGTGGTACAGCATGGGATGGAGTGTTTCCGGCAGAAGCAGATGAAACTTGATGAACTCACCCAACCAGGCTGGGGAGATGCGATCAATTACTTCTGTGACAGAGATGAGAAGTATGATACAACTGAAATAACGGTTCTGGCAGTGATTGAACTGCAAACGGAAGATGATGCAGTTTAATCTGACCAGATGTCAGTTGGTAAGTCTATGGAGAGTGTTGATAGTGTCCCCGGAAAGTCGCAAATGCCGCAATCGACTTCTAAACCAGAAAGTGGTTATATGAGGCGAGGTTTGCAAAAACCCTAGACACACAAACAAATTTTGTCACTCCCGCCCAAAGCAACTGCCTATTCATTACCAATCAAGAAATCAAAGCCTGTTTAATCTGTAAGCATTTACCCCTGGATATAGCTTTCCAAGCTAATACCTATATAGAAATTGTAGTCAGACAAAGAAATGCTCACATCCCTTGCATTGCACCAGGAGTTTCCAGGCAAATTGGTATTTTTGATGATGTATCTCTTGGGAAAGTAATCGGCGTACCTATATTGCTAGGTGTCCAATTTTACTTGATTTCAGTGACCCCATTGTGAGAAATGATAATTCATCGGTGCATGTGCAATGGTTGGATGGGCCATACCAGTGTTCTAGACTCCAAATCACAAAGACTGATGACCAATGAACGTGATATTGTCCTGCTGGTTACAGTTAAGTCAGAAAACTAACACTAAATTTGAGACGAAACTCAGTAGCAAAATTTAAGTCACCAATCTCATACGAGGTATAGATGGAGTAGTCAATGCACAACACAATATGGGATTGCTGACCACTGACATACTGCATTTGGTCATATAGCTAACTGCATGACTCTCTGCACAGACATGGTGCACATGGTCGTGATTTTGACATTTTATTCGGTTAGGTCATGGCAATCGCTACAAATGAGCTGGATGAGGAAAGGTGAAGAAGTCGGGCTATGTATATCAAAAACTAATGTACAGATCCAGATTTGGTATAGTGGCGGCCGAAAGCACTGAACCATGATAGGCCGACATCATGTATTACTTAGATAATGTTTCTAGTAGTAGATCAGAAATTGATAGACATTAAAGTGTTTGGATGCAAATATATATACATAGAAACAGTTTATTGGTGGCAAATAACAACTGTATGCATTTTAACGTACAATTGTTCAACATGTAGTGACTATTCGTATACCATTATGGTGAGCATCAACAGAGTGTCACAGATTTTTCGTCTTACATTTTCGGCAAACACAGTGCTGCCATGTCACATTCTTCCAAAGTCATTGTATTGGCCGTGTTTATAGGTAAAAAGGAAAGTTGCATGCCCATTGCCCCATCCTGGAAATTGGCATCAATGCTGCATCAATGATCATCGGTCTTGAGAGTCGGATAATCAAAAAATGACTTGGTCACTGTAAGACATAATCAATGTATTGTCCGCCTTTATAGATAACAATGATACTGACGACATTGCTATTATCTCCAAAAACTGTGTGTCAACAGTGTGTCAACAATTTTAGTTTTTGCATCATGAATAATCAAACTGCTGTGCAACGACATTCAGCTATAATCTAAGTGTTGGACAACTGTATGGGTCAAAATGGTATTGATGATATTGCTACCACCTTCTAAAAATGTGCGTCAATGGAGTGTTGACGATTTTTGGTCTCTTATCATGGATAATTAATGGGCAATGCAACCGTCTCAACCCAGAATAATAGTATGGGCCACCCTTATAGGAAAATATGCTACGGATGGTATCGCTACTACTTCCTGAATCTCAGCGTCAATGGAGCTTCAACAATTCTTGTTCTTCCATCTTGGATAATCTGAGGGCTATGGAACAGGAGTAACCTAAAATCAACCTCTCGGCTGCCTTTAATGGTAAAAATACTACTGACAATATCGCCTCTACCTCCTACAATTGAGCACCAACAGTGCATCAACAGCCTTTATGGGGGCTCAGAAAGCTACACTGCAATGAACTGGATGGCGTAGTTCCAGAATTGAGATTTACGCGGTCAGTGTTTTCGATATGTCCTTGTATACAACATACAAACATGCATGCGATGTTTCGCTCATCTGCCATTTTTTGCTTCTATGGATGTTGAACTAATCCTGGCACAGAGGGAAATGTTTGTGGACGTATGGTGCAGCTGCCAAATTGCTGATGCATATAGGGACTTGTCTATTCATCTATTTGACACATATACAAGAAATAGAGTGACTGCGGCTCTGCCACTCAACCGTAACCTAATGCCACATAATGACCGCACTTGAATCCGGTCGTACAGTAGAGTCAATATTTAAGAACCCATATTCTACGTAACTGTAACATTACTTTCGGTTGACTCACAAGGTGTATTGCCCTGCTTTCTAATTCTTACTACTATGTTGGATTCATAATCTTTAAATACCTCATCACCAGAGGTTACGATCTCTTCCCAACATGAACTTGTCCATATTCGTGATATGAGTGACCTGACTTTACAAAGTATCTTAGCTACTTGGTGGGCTACAATGAATGTAGGGTTGAAAAGTCCTATTACTTAGAACTATTCTTGACATGCACCATTGTGGCAATATTCTTTGCACAGTGGAATTGAGGAGACTGGCAGCCATGGAATCAAAGGTGTCATTTGTCATCAAGTTCTTCGCCATCCATCAGAACATGTGACCAGCTGGCTGGGGAAACACTTGCTGGCAAAAGCTCAGATCACAAATTTCAACAGATTCACAGAGTTGGGAGTTACTGAATTGACATGTTTGATGGTCAATAAAACAGCGTTGGCCCTTTTCAAGAACCAAGGAAGTTCTGGAATTGCACTGATCAGTTTACAGAGGAGATTCATATTTGTCATCCGGGTTTGATCTGTATTGACGGAATTGACAGACAAAACCCTCCAAACTGGCAGCAAAGGACCTTGAAATTTCGGAATTTCCCCAAGACTCATGGAATCACTACCTCATGGTACGAGTTGTTTTTGTTCATATTGAATGGAATGCATTGTCAAATCTCGAGCCATGACAGTCATACAAAGCAGTACGAAGTGACCTAATGCTGATGTCCGCCATGACCCTTAGCAATTGTTGTGGGAGGGAATGCTCATTGACTGTGGATGCATTTATGACGCAATTGCTGTCACAAAATGAAGTTAGATTAGATTTGGACATATCGACATCAACGAACATGCTGGCCTTCAGATCAGATTTCGTGAACTATATGGATCGAAATTCCGTGTTACATGATGTTCTAATCGCTTTTGATGAGATTGATTACCTATTGATTTCCAATCTCGAAACCTAATATTAAATGATAGGTCAAGGGCCAACATACTAGAGTAAGGCTAGCTGTATATTTGAAGAATGTTTTCAATCATTTTGGCCATACTGATGGCTGTTTGCTTGCTATTATGACTGATAATGCTTCCTCAAATTACTCCAGGACTTGCAAGCTGCAATGAACACTTGAGGCCTCCAGAATCGAGTGGCCTGGAATGAGGAACCACGTACGATGCATGGCACATGTCATAGAGCTGGCTTTAGATACATCTTTAAACAGTTTCAGTGCAAACAGCTGCACACAGTTTTGGGAAGCCCATGAGCGCAATCAGCAATCTGGAGAGAATAAAAGCATAGACATTGGGAAGAGTCCAAGATTTCGAACACAGGGCAATTCTCAAATCGACAAATTGTTGGCTGTTAGATCAGATTTAGCAAAGATAATTGAGAAAATACGTATTTCAACATATTTTGAAAGTTTTAAAACTGACCTTCATATAGTACAGAATAGTTGCTGTATTAATCACTCTGACACCTGGTTATGGAAACAAGTTCTTTGACTATCAACAAGTCAAAGTCAATATCACAGCGCTACATATTATGGATGTGAATACAGACCCAAATTCGACACTGGAGTTGCTTGAGCAAGCCTGGCGATTCGAATAACTCAGCAGTGAGTAGCTCCATAATCCAATGTAATGTCATTACCAGCGACTGTTCACAATGCAGAATGAATTGACCATTCTCCAGTACGTAATGGAAGTTTTGAGACCATTCTGGTACTGGACCCTGTGAATGTTGAAGTGGCAAACAATCTCATTGCATCATGTTATCATAGTCTACAGTCACAAGTTCAATAATATGGATGGCGTTTTGCTAGCATAGGTAGAAAGCATGACTCAATAGAAGGATGATTAGATCTTCGTTGTGAAGTGTGCACAACAGAAACTGGCCAAATATTATGCTCAACTGACTCCGATGATGGGTATACGTGTCAATTCTGTACATATCCTCGATCATTTCGGGCAGTTGCAATTGATCAGGAAGTGGGACAATCAAATCTATATCAATCCTGAGGACTAGATATTCTATACTACTCAATACCAAGAGGCCATTTTGAAGTATGTAGTGAACGAATACTGTGCCAACCATATACCTGGGCTGGTGATTAAACCCAAAAGTGTACGGAGCAACAATTTCTTCCCTCCGCAACAGCTTCAGAATCTGTTCACTCATCCTCTGATCCATATCACTTCTCCAGCAATGATGAAAAATACTTCACACCAATCAATGTGGCTAGAATGACACCTGAATAAAGTCATTGTGCTGCACGATTATTAACAACCTCCAGGCTCTATTTGAATTCGCTGCCTGAATCACCAACAAACTAGGGGCAAATTACTCCATATCTTAATGATTACCACTCCGACCCAGTGGAGATTCGCAGAACAATTTTGGTACCAGACAAAACCATCTGTTGGCCCCAACAAGAGGAAATGCACTCAAAGTATACCGATCTCACCAAGGTGGCATGCAACATATTCTCTATCATTCCACATGGTGTCGGAGTGGAGGCCAGTTCCTCCCTTCGGCGAGAAGTTATCGGCTGAAGGCAGTCGAAACTACAGGCAAGACCCTTCACAAACAGGTTGTTGTGTGGCAGTTTGATCGAGCCATTAACGGGATACTGGCATGCGATAACCCAGCATTGGATACAACAAATACAGAAAACGACACAGAAATGAAGAACAAGGCAGAGGAAAGAACATTTCACTGAATGGCCAATGTCCACAATGTGTTGGAGATGTGACAGGGCAGACAACACCTCCATGCTACACAGTAGGAATCTTACACTCAATATGGGCAGATGATTGTTGTGACGAAGCTGTCGAGACGATTGATCAATTGGGTCCAAGTCTAAGATGACATGTAGCCTATATACTAGCTGCCCGCCCTAACCCACAGGCATGTGATGACGTACTCTACAAAGACTCGGGATAACAATGACAGCCATAGAATACAATTCGGAACACAGAAGCGATCATCAATGCATCCTGGTCTCTGTCTCAACATGATGGTGCGGCTGCATTTACATTGTCAGAAAGATCACCTTTGCCACCAGCTTTGTCTGCTAAAGACCGCCCTGGAGAAAGAATACAAATAATAAATGTCTACTGAGTCAGAAGAATCGACCATCATTTAGTCGAATGTGATGCTGATAGCACACCTGACAGCATTTCAGACACAGAGAATTGGCTTAACTTGAATGGTGACTTCAATACTCCAAACGACAGAGAATATGATTACGTGTGGGAAGTTGAATCAGATGTACAACAAGACAATAGCATCAAAGATCCGGAAATCGCAGAGCAGCGGGATGTGAGTACCACACCCAATGTTGTCGCATTGATTTGGCCAACACAGAGGTCAATGAGACAGGCTAAGCAGGTGTTGGAGATGGTCCATTCAATGGAAACTAGGAGGAATACGGGAATTCAGACATACTAGTACAGAATGCGTTAATGTTTCGGCAGATTCTTTATATAGCTTGACTGAGAGTTTCAGTTAGAGATATATTCTGCGCAAATGTTGAGCAGTAGCTTGTGAATATCGGTTGCCAAACAACTGTATAGCGGGCACAATGAATCTATTCGGAAAATATATAAATTTTTGTTGTATGAGAGTGAACTGTGCATGAATATTACTGCGCTCAGCAGTGCCACAGGTCCGAATCTCAATCAGTCAGAATGACAACCAATAAGTTTAAATCATTCGGAAAGCGATTATCAATGGCAGTAGATGTTGAGCGGACAACACAATACACTGATCGTCAACAGTGCGTCAACGATTGATTGCCTTGTAAGTATGGTATTTGAACGGTGTCTTTCATCACAGTTATGCATAACCAACAAATTGGCAGCTGTTGGAGGGAAGCAGGACAGCAACATGATCACTGCCCCATTGTCAGAATGAGTGTCAATGGAGCGTCATGAATTTTTAGCTTTCAATCTTGGGTAATCTATGTTCCCATTGGTTGCAGACATCAATTGATGAGATATTGGAAGCTGTCAGGGGCAAAAGCCACAGCGACATGCTCCCTGCCGCATTCTGCATATGAGCATTAATGGAACGTCAACAGTTGTTGTCTGAGCACATTTGGTACTCAATGCATCGCGTGGATCTCTGAGCACATAACAGAATTATTGACTGTCTTGGTAGGCAATAATTCAGTCTATCAAAGGATAATTACAGATTCCAAATTATTCAATATCGCAAGCTGCAAAACATCCAAAATCATTTTATTCGTTACTACATCTGTGATTTTGATAAGATACAATCATCACACTGTCAAAACATAAGCGTTATATATTTTGAGCTGATTGGATGTCCGGATATCACTATGGCAAGGACTTTCACGTAACTTGGCTCTTTTGTAGTTACTGCCACTAGTCATCAAACAACCATACATTCATGCGACATATCACGGTATACAATAATATAGATGCGTCTTCCCATTGGCCCTTACACACTCGACAAATGCAGCAGACGCCACCGTTCAACAGGTTGTGAGCCCTTGACTTTAGGAAGGAAACAAACAATCAATATTTCCACTTTTGTTTGTGGAGTGGAGGTCAACCTCATTCGCAGAGATCAGTCTCCACAAGCTAACTAATAACTGCACCTTCCGCTGTGTTTCTGATGGCGGCTGCTGGATATCTCCCGTAGAGTCTCAGTTACTATGATACCTGACGATTGCAATACAAGATGAGTTCGACTACGATCACCATCATCAAGTTCAATGGCATACACTCTGCACAATTTGCAACCAAGTCGGCCTTACTTCTTGAGTAGAAGCAAGTCTATGGTATCATCACAGAATACGATTACAAGCCAGAAGAGCCAGCTGCAAATGCGACTGCTACAGAGAATGCGGCATTCAAAGACTCAATGAATCCCCATGGTGTTGCGAGATCGACTAGCCTGGCCGGTATGGAACCAAGGGTACAAGCGGAATTTCCCGTCGTCAACAATGCGAAGACTCCTTGGGAGAAGCTAGCATCAGCCTACAAGTCAAGGCTGAAGCTCAACATCTTCGCGATTAGGGAAGATTGTTGGAGCATGAAGCTACAAGACAGTGGAGATGTGGACAACAATGCATCACGGATAGACCGGAAACTTACAAATTAAAATCTCTGCCCACGGCTATCGACCACTGACACTGATGCTACTGATACAGACTCTGCAATGAGAATCGCCAAGATGAGTCAGCAAGAGCACATCATCTACCTCTTGTGCGGGATCCCAAGAAACGATGAGTGGAAAGTCTTCCTGGAGCTCGCGATGAAGAACAGTGCCACGATGACCGCCACACCTTAGGAGATCATCACCAAGCTGGTCAAAAAGGAAGTTGCCAGCTAGGGAGAAAATAAGGACAATACGAAAGAGAGGGATCTGCGGAAGTACTTTCATTGCCAATGGCGAGGGCATATAACTGAGAACTGCATAAGCAAACAATGGGGCGATACTCAAAACACAACAGATACTGCAGCAAAGCTTCGACTGAAACTACCTCGACTCTCACCATGTCGATTGAGAACTATTGGATTGTGGCCAGCTCAAATAATTCATCCACTGATTGGTTCATTGATTGTTAATGTACAACTGCCATCTCTGACTATCGATCAATGTTCATCACCTGCACAGTTCATCCTCCAAATATAAAGAAGGTGAAGGGTTACAATAGGGTAACATCGTTCGCATCCGGATATGGAAATGGTAGGTTGATTTCTCAACTACCAGATGGAATGACGGAAACGATCATACTTCAGAAAGTGGTGCATGTGCCTTGATCATTCAACGTTATCTCCCAGTCACAGATTGTGGACCAGGATGTCAATGTTGAACTGGTGAATCACGACTGTTACAACCTGTACAATTGCTATGGCAAGTTGATTGCCACTGCACCTCAGGTCGATTGGCTCTTTGTTCTGGATTGAGATCTGCATCATACTCTGGAATGGACGGAATATACCAATATTGACAAACACATCCCCCTGGCGGTACTTATGATGACCAGGCATGCATCTCCGCACGATGCAGAGACGCGGCCTGTATTGCACCAATGCTTGGCATATCTCAGTGCAAAGGCATTGGGAATCTTCCCAATGGTCGTTGCCGTTGCTCCGAAGATGTCTGGGACGTTTGATTCCAACAGGTGTATCGAGTGCAAATTAGCTCGGAAGCACTGTATTCCGAATCTAACATCCCATGCCGCTGAGTCAATGCAGATAGTGTACTTGGATATATGCAGTCGACTGGAAACACCCATTTGAGGAGGTTGATATATGCTTCACTTCATCGACGACGCTACGAGGCATACGGATAAGCGCCTATTGAATTAACAGTCGGAAGCCCTAGAGAAATTCATAAAATGGAACACTCATATAGAAAAGGAGTCAAGCAAGCAAGTGAAGCGATTTAGTACAGATGGAGATGGTGCATTTACCTCCAACCAATTTGCACCATACCTCAAATCAGAGGGCATATTAAAGGAAAGGACTACGCCATAAACTCCTCAGGCTACTGGAGTCATCGAACGGGCAAACCGCACGATTATGAAGCGTGTATGATGCATGCTGGACGATCCCGGACTTCCCAAGAAGTACTGGACGTTTGCACTCCCAGTTGTGGTCTATCTCAAGAACCGCACTCTGACAAACTCTATGGTGGGCAAGACTGCATGTGAAGCCTGGGATCGATCCGGAAAGAGGCCATCTAGGAAGCATCTTCTGGTGTTTGGATGCTTGGCCTTCATGCACTTTTCCAAAGAGAAATGAAAGAAGCATGATTGCAGACCAACTCCCGGCATAATTGTTTGGTACAGCTTATCGACTAAGCAGTACTTCATATATGATCCATTTGCCATGATGCATCACTGCTCCCAAGATGTGGTATTCAGTGACGCGAAGTGGTACACAGCACCGAATGCTGCAGATGAAGCGATCGTGAACAAGTACTTCAACAGATCTGTCACCGAGACACCAAAATCCACACCCACAAAGAAGGAATCTGAAACCTCGCAGCAAAACTGCAGATGGAAATTCTGAACATCGAACAGAGTAGCCATTGGACAATGAATCACCTCCTAACACAAAGAAGAACTCACGACAATTGGCTAGCCTTGAGACGTGACTTGCAGAAGCATTAAAGCTGCCGGCTGAAGGTAGTCTCCACAACCGCAATTGCAAATTGGCAGAAACCGCACATTTCGCTCTCGAAGAGGAGGAATTGGAGGATATGATTCCCATCTGCGCTGCAGCTGCAATCTCCGAGGATCACGAGGATTAGATCAACCCTCCAAAGTTTTACACAGCAGTAACCATCCCTCTACTTGCCGACAAATTGGATCCTGCAATGACAGAAGAATTAGATGCAAATGGTTTGCATCAACTCTTTGGAGATTTCGTTGAGCTTCCGGAAGGGAGAAAGGCTTTGCGAAGTTGCTGGGTATACAAGATCAAGTGCGATGGAGCGGGCAATGTGTAACGGTTCAAGGCCAGGCTAGGATGTGGAGGAAATCACCAAATCTAAGGCATCAACTACCAGGCCATGTATGCACCAACTGCTTGGTTGGGCCACAATTGGCTGGCACTCGCGATCACTGCCAAGTACATCAAAGGGATCCATTAAAGGGATGTCAGCGCGTGTGTCTTAGGAGTCGACTTGGAAGAAGAGATCTATATGCACCCACCGCAGGGATACTTTCATTTGCTTCAGAATGAGACCCAATACAATGATCTATGATTAACTAAGACTTCGCAGAACATGGTACTCTGCTTGAGAAAATCTCTTTCTGGCCTGAAGCAGTCTTCGCAGGTTTGGTACAGCAGTTATATCGACTACATGATTTCAATTGCATTTGCGGCAGCACATGTCAATGGAGGACTGCTTATGCTCCATTATAAGGATCAAGGCACAGTCATCGCCGCAGTCATTCTGTACATAGATGATCTTCTTTTCAATGCTAATAAGGGCTTGATTGCGCAGATCAAGGACAAGATGAAGAAGCGGTTCCGCATGCATGATCCTGGGAGTGGCTCCTTCTATCTCGGCATGAATTGCAAACCAACTGAGGAGCATCAGACGATTGACATCCATCAGCACTGCTCCATTCGGATGATCTTAGCGACGTTCAGAATAGATGAGTCTAGACCAGCTGCCACGCCAATGTCGAAAAAGCTTCCGAAGAGGATGCCAGGCAAAGAAGCCTGCAATCCGACCATATACCACTCAATGATCCGAAGCCATGTGTATCCATTGACCACCACTCGGCCCGATATTGCATTTGCCATTGGAATTCTCAGCCAGTTCAATCACAAACCGAGCAATGAGCATATGGTAGCTCTCAAGTGCGTGTTTGGGTAACTCCAAGTTATGAAAAACTGGCAACTGCATTTCGGAGGTGCACTCAAAGGAGATGCCGAACTTGGATGTTATGTCGATTCAGACTATGCTGGATACCTCGATGACTTCAACTTGACAAGTGGACTGGTCATCACCTTCGGAGGAGTGGTCGACTGGACATCCAGATAACAGATGTTGACTGTGCAGTTCATGACCAATGCTGAATACTATGCCTTTAGACTTCGCTGCAGGAGACTCACTTAGATCTTGCATCACTAGAGGAAGCTCGGCACCCCGACTATCCCTCACATGTTCTCTGATTCACAGTCACTGATCGCGACCATCAAGAACAGAATCTACCGGACACCTGCAGTTGCATACAGTGTGACCAACTACTCTCTTGCTGCAGATATGTCTAGAGATGGAGAGATCGACTTGAGCCACATACCAACTGCTAATATACTTGCTGACTGCTTCACAAAGCCACCGCCAAAGCCAGCCTTCGTGAAGCAGTGTGCTGCGATGGGAATGAACAGCATTGGAATCAGCAATGGCATCAGCAATGGCCTTGGTATACATATAAATGGTCACGGGAATGGTTTCAGAACAGGAAATAGCGTCTGGAATGCAGTCAGAACGTAAATTGATTGAGCATGTATCTTTCGAGATGATCCATGATGTTTGATGGGCTCCTCTTCTCATTTGTTTACTGTTTTTTGTTTCAAACAGACATGATAGCCATGCTGCAGGAATGTTAAGCTGATTGGAAGTACAGATATCACTATGCCAAGGATTATGATGTACCTTGCCTGTTTTGTAGTTTGGCGCCATTAGTCATCAATTGACCTTATGTTGATGCGACATGTCTTGTTACACGATACAATGGACCCACATTCGGATACGCCCGCACACTCTACAGTACTCAAGCATACGCCACCATACAGCAATACGAATCAATATATGGACCTGCTCGGCAACCCACAGGCAACCCACCCAAATCAGTCATGTGGGGAGATTACCATTGACCCATACCCCAGTTGATGGTTTGTGTTTCTGGACAACCCAAAATGTCAATTTGGCAACAGTTGTATTTGGACCTGGACCCAGACCCTCAGTGACGGTCCGGAACTGTTGCTAACACTGCCTGGAACCTGGCAGAAGGTGACTGTCTATTTCAGCTACATTAATCTCCAGTAGGATGGCAAAGCCATCTCCAGTACTGGTATATGGATACAATGTCAAGTTGGCCTGACTGAATGAATAGGCCAAATACTATTGCTACTATAACTAATGAAGGCAATCAAATCAGCATTAAGCTGGTGAGAGTAGAACTTGATAATAAGGGTGAAGTTGACATACAGATAATGTTGGAGACTGTGGTCGAGCAAAAAAACAAATCTATGGAAATGACATAACATATCACATTGGAAAATATTCATAGCGGATATACTCAAGTAAATGTATATGTATACATATAGTGTGCAATCAAAACCACTTGGAGATATAATAGAAAGTGATTAAATTCTATATTGTTCCAGATAGTACCGGAAAGTAGAAGAGAGGTGAAAGTGATACTAGTATTGTATATATCTATTGACATAAAATTATGAAGATCAGATAAGAGTGCATCTAGAAAGCTATTTGTAGATTGGCAAGCTAGAGATGCTTGAAGTTGAGGCTGAGGGTCGGTTTGTGTTTGCTTTAAATATATTGATATATAGGTTTTTTTGCATTGAAGAGAGGAAACTCTGCATATGAATGAACAAGTAAACTGGTAAATGTAATTACCTTTTACAGAATCTTTTTATATTTGCACAGTTGCTTTGCGACTGTTTATTCACAGAATGACATGGTGGGAACCGACTCAATTATCTGACGCTAATTCATAATCATGGGTATGTAGGAAATACAAGTTGAAACTAGATAATATTTTGCCTTCGGTATGATTCTTACTTGACAATGACTTATATTCACATCAATGGAACACAGAAGAGGGAGAATATATATGTTGATTTGGTAGAACTGGGAATAAGAAAGAGAGAGATGTAGTACAGAAATAAAGATAATATGAAACTATACAAGAGAATGTGGAAAATAAGAGGTCCAATCTGTCAAAGGTAATATTATACTATTCAATTAGATTGTTTATCTGCTAGATACAGGATTGAATCTAATATATGATGTTTCGGAAATCGACACTTGGACATTATATTCTTGCAGTTATGGTTAGAAATAATGATTTGCACAACCTCATCTTAACTCCACCCTACATCCCTCACTTTCTCATCTGTAACTCTCCTGCTGTGGATAAAATCAATATTGAATTGTTGCAATCACCCTTGCAATTGTGTGATTGAGATACAGAATCCATGGATGATTCACTCATTCTAAATCCCCGACATTGTCTAGTGTCTTATTTCATGGTATGGATGATAATAATTAACTTAGAGTATATTTACATGAATATGAGATAACATATGAGTAGAGCAACTGTATTCAATATGTTTATCTGTTAATCAATAATCTGTAGATTGTCTTCAGAGGTATATCATTGAACATACTGTTCATGTCATAATAGTAAATGTGGGTTGATTCCATACAAGGAGCTCTGCATCTGTTCAATTTCAAATTTGATTCTTTTGTATCCTATTGACGAACTTCTACTCAACCGCAAACTGGATCCAATTGCACAGTGTAGATTCAGTTCTGTATTTACATAAATATTATCTTCAAGTCTATTGGTGAACTCTGTCAAGTATACTATCAATAAATATTCTCATATAAAGGGTATTCCTGGTTACAATAATAGAGGTTTATACAGTTGGCAGATGGCAGTACTACATGTCAGTTCAACAAGTGATTGGATTCATATCAATCCTAACTGGTTGGTACATGTTCTATACCATGTTCAATTGATAAGTATATACAGCAAAAACTATAGATTTTACATATTGTGATGGGTCTGCTGCACTAAATCTCCCATTACTTTTCGAAACTTGTCTTCTCTTTTCCACATATATACAACACATAAAGTATATCAGGCTATACTGCAGACAACTCTAAACTACATCACCTGATGATGATACACATATCAATTCTATACAGGATTTATGACAATTACTTCAAAAAATATATCCAACACTGGAGAGAGTATTTGTTAGTCACTTGATATCACGTTGCGTAGCTTTGTTTTGGCCAAAGTGTATCTGAATACTTTCTATGTAGCTTCAATATGATGTTTGATTTCGTGATAAATGAGGAATGCAGGGAATGGAATGCTGAGTGCAGTTGTAGTAAACAAAGTATGTTGTAATGGAGAGCAATACTTTATATCTAGGTGAAAGTACTGTAAATTGGCGGAAGAATTGACAACAGGGTACTGCTAAAAGTACAGTACATGTGGCGACTAAAATAATAGTTGAAGCAGATTAGAGAGAGTAGGAAGTAGCAATGGAGCCCTTAAGAGTATGAAGATTAACATCACAATACCATGAATTGGTCTGGAAGCAACATGCAAGTCTCCCAGATATTCTGGTCGACTATTACAGTGCATCAAAGTTATTCCAAATGCTTCCAGGCACCACTGGTGCTAAGCAATGTGCTCTGCGACTCTACATGAGCATTGTGAGGTGATTCTGACAGCAGCTGCAGTTATCGAGGTGAATTCAGGATGCAACCATTATTGACATGTAGGATGGTTATTATTCGAAGCAGATGAGACCTCTGGCCAGGTGTGCAGGAAACTGCGAAAGCCGCAGAGACATCTGCACAGCTCTGTTGGGTACTTTGAACTTGGTGCATACTCTAGCAGAAGGTGGGTCTTACAGTTCCATAACAACATTGCATTTCGTCTGTCATATTCGGCTCTGTTACAGTCAAAAGATTTTCTTTATCATAAGATGGTATTCATTATCTATTTAAGTCAATCGATATATATACAGACAGTCAATCAGGCGGCAGACCGTACACAAGAGCAATCTGAGGACCACCTGCTAATGCCGATTGAAAGCACGTTGGGATGCACTTGGAGGCTATGATCATGTGAACTTAGTGATGCACTTGATGACCATGTTGGTGTGAACTGGGAGGCAGTAATAGTGCAAGTGTAGAGATACACTTGGAGGCCTTGATCAAGTGGACTTAGAGATGCACATCAAGGACATTATGGTAAGATATGGGTGATGTACTTGGAGGTCAAGAATGAGTGAATATTGAGTTGCAGACTGAGACTGCGATTGAGACAGTTTGGAGTTGCACATGGAGGCGATGAGCATGCGAACTTTGTGGCTATAATTGAGCATTGTTGGAGACTTACTTAGAGGGCAAGATTGAGTCAACTGAGGGATGCACCATGAGCCTGCGATTGACCAAGTTTGGGAATGCTGTTGGAGGCCAAAATGGAGTTGACCTGCAGTCCCCCTCCCAGGATGTAATCGGGCATATTGGGAGGTGCACTTGGTGGTCAAGATTGTGCAAATATGGAAGCCATGATTTAGTGTTGTTGGAGTTTCACTTGGAGGTAATAATCCATCAAGATTGAAGGAGTAGGTGGAGGTGGATGTTCTAGAGGCGGTTGATTGGGTGGGAGGCATGATTGGAGCTGATACCATATTCATTAGTTCACTTGTAATCATGGGAATGTAGAGAGATGAGTATAACAATATATGATGAGGGATAGGAGATGGCAGATGACAGACGACAGATGATAGATGACAAATGAGAGTTGAGGCTGGCTCGGAGTGGGAGACCTTCAATAATTAGATGATGCAGCCTGTGGTTGTGCAGTTGTTAGGGTATATGGTACGGTGTGTATGCTGTACTAGGTGTAAGCTATACTCAGTGTATGCTATACTTAGTGTATATTGAACTCAGTAAAAGCTGTAGTCAGTAAATGCTGGACTCGGTGTATGTTGAATTCGGTGTATGCTTTACTTGGTAAATTCTGTAGGTGATGCAGGCTGTACTCAGTGTATACTGTCCTTGGTGCTAACTCATGATTATGACATTGAGAGATACAGAGTGTTAATTTAACCGCATGTTATTAGGTGATGGTAGAGTTGATGCTGAGATAGCGAGAGATGAGAGGGGATGGGGGACATACTCAAGAAAATCTGGAACTTTAGAGGATTTCAGGTGAGGATCAATTCAACATTCCCAAAATGGCAGATATGACTCCCAATCTAGAACATCAGAATACAAATACTGGGTCTTCGGAACTTAATGAGCCAAGTGGCACCCCATATTTCTTATGTCAGCTCATATTCTCCACATCATTTCCACCATCTTCCCCCATCTCTCAATATCATACACAACTTTACCAATATTGGGAAACACAAATTTAAGTAATCTCTCTCGATCTCTCCGTGCCATGGTGGTGTGTTACCACAAAATACACTATATACTGAGTACAGCATCCACCCTGAATTATCTGTTTCTGCTTCATTTTTACAATTATGAGTTGACCCCTTAATATATCCTCAGCTTCTGGCATGTATCAGCGAATTGTACAATTCTTAGAAAGTCATTACTGAACAGCTTATGAACTCTGAATAGGCAAATTGACACTTCCAGATACTCCTAGATGCACCCGGATAGGTTGCACACGAAGCGATGTGATCGCAGGTGCTCCAAGACTCATACACCAGCCCTCCTCAATTCTTTGGTCATTGTTGTAGAACCCATGTGCATCTTACAGAGTTTATTGCTGTTTTCATAATGCTACAAATTCAAACTATTAAAATGTGCAAATTTTGGAACTATTGGGAGTATTGGACGTGTGCACCAGATAATTTCAGTTCCCCCAGAACATGGAGCTATACTCTCTGCGAGTGAATATGATAATATCTATATTACATTGTACAATTCAATTAACTTACTTTCTCCTGCACACAGTCATTTAGGCATTGTAACTGAATATACAGTCCAGTTGGTATCTAAATCCACCTAATAATTCACAAGCCTTACACTGTCAATTCTAAGTAATGCAGCATTCTATTGCACCAAATGTACTGCCCAACAATGGCTCCAATGGAAACAATGTCGATCATATCTGTCGGATTGGCAATATGGATGAACCAATCAACCCAATCAACCCAACCATGTGAATCTTTGTACAATATTGGAATCAGGACCAGATATACTTGAGCTTGAGAACAGTATATTCATTGCGCAGTCTTCTTGCACATTGTAGCCATGGTCGATGTTGTTTTTCTGACAGGCAGGTACTTCTGAAATTAGAAGGTCAAATTTGGTGGAGTGCATGCCAATATGTAATACAGGGACAGAAGGTATATTGCCTTGGAAGTTATTATGGAGGTCAATTGTGGCGTATGGGACCCAGATGTTTTGACATTTTAGCATGATCCCTTGGTTGGCAGTGGTCTATGGGAGATTGCAATCATGTCCCACATACTGAATCGATATAGGATAGTGAAATCATTGATAGTAGTATAACAGCCCATTCTGGAGTGTAGTAAGTGTACTATCCATAAGAACATTCCAATCAGATCTAAGCACCAGTCCTCCAATTGCAGGGCTATAATCCGGTTCAATGTGTGTATGGAACACGTGCCCAGATTCAGACATTCCAACATCTTCTGATGCATCTCAGATTGATGTTAATTTGCCACATCTGCACACTTTACAGACATGAGTATGTCTCAGATGATGTACATGTCATCATACAGTGTGGAAACATGGCTCGTCCTGACAATGCTGGAGGAGTAACAAATGTGCTCTGGGAGTACTTCACGATCGATTGGCTGTGGATAGTAGGTTGGAAACTGTTGCACAGTCAATGTCGTACTAGCCTTAATGACCAAGATATGACAGTATCTCCCTAATATAGTCAAGACCAGTAGACCGGTCATTGTACTACAGCATCTGTCTGACAAAATTCATTCTATTGGCAGATGGATACGCCTCTTTCACATTGTCAACGTATAGCTATTCAGATATATCAGTGGTGAAATTGTAGCTAAAACTCATTTGCCAAATTGACAGGAATATATGGCTTACATAATGCATCATTCAATATCTGAAAAGTAATCCAAGTTGTTTGGTGGCTTTCTGCAGCAGCTATATGTGAATTGGATGCCACCAAGCTTCAAACTTAATTAAGTGGATGGAGAATTGGGTCTTAATCCACATTTGCTCATTTAATGTGCTACCAGAAATCTCTCTCTCCAGCTGATTCAAAATGCAGTCTGGATCAGCGATACTCCAAGTGGGAGCATTGATCTTGGCATCAGATTGATGGACCTAAAATTCAACACACTTGTCAGTAGACATATTCGCCGCCCCAGAATCCTCTTCTTCTGCGGTTGTTTTCATTCAGTATTTTTGTTGCAAAAGTGTTTCTGGAACTAGTTGCCTTACTTCTGATCTCCTGTAGTACATATTCCTTATTATGTTGGAAAATTGTATCGAAAAGCTCATATTCCTCAGGAGTTACCTGATAGACTTTGCACTGCGATTGCTCGTTGACACACTGCAGCACAGCCTCGGACCATGTGATTGCCCCTTGTTGGGCTCAATTCAGGTGCATCTGTAATTGCCTTCATTTTGGTGAAGTCACTGTTTCAGCACCATACACCTGAACCTCTATTGCAGCACAGATTATATTTATGTTTTGTTCTTATCTCTGATGGGATTCTATTGCCAACTGTTCATCCACTTTGGCTGTTACTGACTTCAACATATTCCACTATCAAAATGGACTCCTGTACTTATACACTCGCTTTAGTGCATTGTCTAGTGCTGTACGGGATAGGTCTGAGTGATTTGATTGGGTAACAAGTAGAGAGAACTTACATAATACATGCATTGCTCCCATTACCATTTTCTCAAAGGCAGTTTCTGCAATACTTTTCCTGTTATCCTTGGAACAGGCAAGAATTGGAGTGAAAATCAATACCATGGATCTAATCTGGCCCCAAATCCCGTTTCACTGCCAGGCGCTGCGTCTCAACCAATTGAATGGTTTAGAAAAGCACTGGAGGGTTCAAAATCATTGTCCTGATGTGAATTGATTGTCAAATTGATACTTAACATTTCTAGCATTCACGTATATGAGCAGCCAGTGCAATAAGTCTCTACCTGAAGATCAGAGCAGCTGTTGCAATTTATCAGGCTGCCAAAGCTGATAGACATTGCAGAGAGGGTATTGCCAGAAATGATTTCAGAGTGAATGAACACAAAAAGTTTTCAGAATGCCAGTATTAGAGTTATCCAGAAGGTCTGGGTGAACATCTTAATTTTTGAGTTATGGAGTGGCTGAAAAGTGGAATACCCCATCTGAACACCTTTTGGAGCTTCACAGATCAGGCATGAGCCATATTAGACTTCCTCAACTACAATATTATTTGAATAATTACTGACCCAGGGAGCAAAAAGAGAAAACCATTGTCTCCGGAATCCATCAGCATAATTCAGTTGCAAGCCTGGGCCAGTTATCACAATAATCTGGAGTGGGGACAGCACAGTTTGAACTGGGGAATGCAATATCTTGGTTGTAATGTATCCACCTGGCAGGGGTTAGGTAATCAGTGCAATATGAATTGTGATATTCATTTTAGGTGTGGCGAGGATAACTTTTCAATCATTACCATTTGTGGAATTGACAGGCTAGCTGGGCTGGACGCCAGACAGATTGGTCTAATAGATATTGCCAGATGCACTAACAACGGGTATAATCATTGCTCCAGGAGCATGTTCATCCTGCAGATCCAAACACAGATCATGTGTGGTCATTTCGCTGTATATTCGGTAATCTTATGAGTCTGGGTGGTGCTCTGGTTGAACATGCAGGTGCACCGATAATGGGAGATGTGCCAGAAGCAACAGTACACAATTGATTTTATCTGTGTAGTATAATTTTCCGAAGAAATGCAAACGATTGTCAATCCAAATATCATCAACAAGTACATAATCAAGGTCTGACAGGATGTTTCGCAGGGCATCTATTGATTGAAATTGTTCAGATTGGACATTGACATATTCACACCTTAGATATTCATCTATCCAACCGTGTGTTTGATGTCTAAACATTTCAAGCTGTTGAATGTTATGTGCTGACTAAAATTGATCCGATGAATGGCTTTTTTCCCAGTACTTTCTATGCTTGTTGTACAATCCTGTTGCTTTGGCATATGCCCTCCCTCCATATATTTCACTCTATATAAATGACTATGTCTGTTTGTTTTTGTTGAATTAGAGGTACATGTCAGATTAGGCTTCTGGGGGTCTATAGTTTCTTTGTTAAGAATCACTTCAGGTTGTGGTGCACAAGGTACATATTCTATGGGTATATCATTAGTTGACTCACACATTGATTGCCATTCAAGTGTAGCAAACTGAAGTCAAACAATTATGGCTTGGGTTGATTCCAATCTGCAGGTGGCCAAATCCCAATATACGCCTGCCCAACAATTATAAATACTGGCTTCTATTGTGAAATGTTAGCCTGGAGTTGGTTCTCTTTAAATGATTCCTTCTTCTAGATAAAACCGTGAACATATCTCCGGCAACTGTTGTCCTGATTCGAAAAATTGCCAAGGAAAACATATTTCAATAAATTTCTGCAAACCATGAGAGCGTGATGGGGATCATCAGGGATTCTGATTCGAAAGTGGGCAAACTCTGGTCATGATATTGTATTCATGGCCATGTCACCCTAAACCAAATGTGGGAAACAGGTAAAATATTGTCACCTGACGATCAGCTCTTGTCAAAAACCAGAATATCTATATCATATCACACAAAATAGTTATGCACATTGTCTGCTGACACTCATTAGCAACAAAGACAAGGATTCTTTTATCATCACTGCAATCACCAAAATGGGTTACATAATAAATTATCAGAGGTCAAACCTACACTTGAGCCTCTGAGCAGCTGTCAATGAAGACAAGCTGTGTTAATCCAATTAATAGGTGAAATGCCGAGCTAGCTGTATATCTGCTCAATAATCATCGAGAACAAATAAGCTGAGAGGATGTGGTGTTTGCAACAGTGCTGGACTGCCGCATCGGGTTTGCGTAGGTGTTTGAACCGAACTATGGTCCAATTGGAATTACAGATCATGAACAAACCTGAACAGTCAATTCGGGTACAGTCGAATTGAAGTCCTTCAATACGTCTCAATTGGGCGGATTGCCAGCTTGTTGTCCAGTGGGTTCATCTGCAGATTCATATAATGCTCTTGTTTCTGCTGCTTGATAACAATTTCTTACCAAAATTGCTTATTCGACATCCAGTAATCACTTTTTGCAAAATGTGCGGTTTGCGATATCAATTATATTGGAATTCATGTATCACCTTTTATAGTTTACAAATTTGTCTATCAAGGCAGACATTAGTTCTGTTATGAGCTGGAATATTACGCAATGCCTTGGTTACGCAATATGCAAGACAATGTATTATTGACCCTCCAGCAACGATCATTTTCATTAAGGGGTAATGATAATATCATCCACTGTTACGCCTAAAATGGCAGCCATTACTTGATATATGAATTATGGCCACAAAGTGACACTTCGATTACCAAAAATGCAAGACCATAAATCGTTCACGCTCCATTGATGCTGATTTTCAAGATGGCGAATGCAGTGTTTCGCTTTGGGGTTTGCCTTTAGAGGCTGCCAATACAGCACTTATGAATGGCTGCTACTAGTCGCCATTTAGATGACCCAAGATGCAATGCTAAAAACTGATGAGGCTCTGTTGATGCTCATTTTCAGGAAGGGGCAGTGACCATGTTGCTTTCTCTTTTGCCTATAATGGCTGGCAATACATTGATTATCAATGACCACTACCAAATCACATTTTAATCACCTGACTTGCAATACAACAATTCGTTGATTCTCCATTGATGATCGTTTTCGGGATGTGGCAGAGCGCATGTTACCATGGCTTTAGCCCCTAATGGCTGCCATTATTGCAACAATGGATATCTGCAACCAGGCAGAACTTAGAATAACTGAAATACAAAGCCAACAATCATTGACAATCTGTTGACCATGATTTCCTGAATGGGGCAGTGACTGTGTCACTCTCGCTTTTGCTTTAACTGGCACCCAATACATTGGTTATGCATAACAGCAACATAATCACTTATCAATCACCATATATGCAAGACTGAAATTGGTGGATGCTCCATTAATGCTCAGTTGAATGAACTTTCCATATATATTTAGTTGCTATCGATAATTGTATTCATAATTATTTGAACGTAAAGGTTGCCTTCCTGCCTGATTGAGACTCAGCCCTGTGGCAAAGCTGAGCCCAGTAATGTTCTTGCACTGTTCACACTCATTCTATTAGAATTTATAAACCTTGCTAAATGATGTATTGTACCTGCTGTAAATGTGTTTATCAAGCGATATTCACATACAACTGCTCACCATTCTGCCATACTATATCTCTAAATGAAATTCTTTGTCGAGCAACATAAAGAACCTGGTGAAACATATTGACACATTCTGTACTACTTTTTCTTCATTCCCTAATACCTCGTCATTTTCATTGCATTGACTGTCACCAACCGCATTTCGGTCATTATATGTTATTTCCAAGTTGTAAAAATCAATCCAGAAACGTTTGGTGCAGTACACACGCCTCTCTGCTCTGTAATTGTTGGATGCTTGATGATACTGCCGAGATCTATATCACATTCAACGTCTGCCTTGCAGTCGTCTTTGCTGTTATTTGGATTATCCATGTCGCCATTTCAGTTATACAAACTTTTGTTATCCATAATACTTTGAGGCACACTATCCTCATCACTTTCAACTGGATGATGGTCGATTGTTAGTATTCTGGAGATATTTAATACATAAGTTCATCTTCCAGGGAGATCCTTGGCAGAAAAAGCTGGTGGCAAAGGTAATCTTTCTCACAACTCAAATGCAGCCACACAATCATGTTGAAAGAGTGACCAGGATGGTTGGATGATCTCTTCAGTATCTGAAAAGTATCCTGCCATGCTCACCTGCTTGGTATGAGCGTGAGATTTTTTCAGTGTGGCATGTAGATTATGGCTGTTCTTCCACATCTCCAATCGGGCGTCGACCTTGGCCATTCTATACACTATAGTTTCTGTTAGAGGTTCTCCTTTAGCAGCAGTAATTAGAAATATTTGAACGAAGCAGGTACATGCGACAAATTATTGGGATGTACATATGCAAAACACCTTCCTGCAAATACATGAACATGGATGTCAGTCTAGTGGATCTTACCAGATTTACACTTGAGCCGCGTGTTGATCAATTAGTGACGATTACGGTCACACTAGCGGATTCAAATATAATGATGCAACTATGTCGCCATAACTGGGAAGTGAAAAATCTTCAGCAGTGGGCATAATTATTGGCCACATCTATTAAACCTTGGCTAGCAGGACAACACATATTTAAGTTGCAATTACACAGAAATATGTGTGCAGCAAACCGTATTGCATTATGCAAGTAAGCGGGATCTGCAGGCTCACGCACTAAGCGGTGAGATCACCCTGTTGCACTTCCGGGTCTACGGAAGGTCAAAACCTATCCATGCAGTGTCTGAGGGATCAATGACGTTGGCAGCAGATAAGAGGCCAGAACCAAACCAGCTTATTCGTTTAAGACAGAATGCATTGCAACATCCTACTCGTCAAAGATACGAGGTTGATATGTTGCTATCTATGTTGGCGGACTATCGGTTGGTCGCCAATTAAACAGAGCACTGATAAGACAAAGGCCGTCAGATGTTCCAGCTACAGAACAAATGGGAAGCAAGATGTCAAACATGAAGTTAAGAGCTGTCATTCATTTGGGTTTGATATCATGATCATGAGGATGGCCCCATCGGGAACGTAATGTTCAAAACCACTCATGCATGAATACGATAACCATAGGGAACTCATGGCACTATCAAGGAAGTACACCAGTTGACTCCTCAGTTAGGCTATCAAGCAAAAATGGTGTCATGACACAAAACTGAAGGCAAGTGTGACCTGCAGAATCAATTATAAAAAGCTTACATCGTCCCCGACGATGAGAAGAACCAAGCTCTAGCTGCAATCCACAGCCAGACATTACCAGCCAAAAACATCTTAAAATATTATTAAGAACTAAATCTACCTATTCAAAATGTCGTCCCTATTTCACTTACGTGAATATGCCTCATATCAGGTCGTGGAGACCAACACATTCTCAGTACTCACACCAGAGGGTGGTCGAAACTTTCGGAGCACTAATCTCATACTACAATAAGCAGTGTTCAACCTGCCTCTCCCGAGTACTTTAATACTCGTCCATTATAGACGGGGTTGCATCAGAGGTGCAGAAGTACATCACAACCGATCTGTTGCCTTCCGAAGAGTGGTCGGAAGAGCAACTTCGGACCAACGAGGCAACGTGGTGAACTCTTATTCTTGAAAATATATGAGATCGAGTCTGGGAAGACAAGGAGATAAGGACAAGGAGATAGGCTGCTGCATTTAGTCTACTAAATGTTATATTGATTATTGGAAATTAAGATACACCCATAACAGTATAATCTTTTAAGTCGGTCGCTTAATAAACAACTGTCAGGATTGCCAACAAAGGTACTGTTGTATAGTCAAAGGAATTTGAGATTGCAATAACCATTACCAATGGATCAATTGTTAATATATAGAGTGTACAAATCAACGGAGCATACGAGACACCGATCAAGAACCGTGCAGATTTCTTGACAACAGAGGGTGTTGTTATATATCTGTTAGAACTGGACAATTTCGCGGACAACAATCATATCCAATTACCAGAATTTTTCTAGAATATTGTGCTAGTAGGGTCTGTGAGTGTTTAATTTGTCACAAATACCACGAACCATCTTGGTACGAGGGAGACGTATTAACGATACTTTTAAATCATCCATTCATTACAGTTCGGGAAGGCTACCCCGAGGCGCAGGCTTACATATTTGAGCAGAACCTCAGTCCAGAAGCCATCCATGGTAGAGCAGAGGAGCTGAGACAAGTCTCCGGCAGCTCAAGAAATTCTGACATGTTCCAGCAAACACCAATTAAGACGGGAAGCAGCGGCTGAACATGTTTGACTACTGGAGGAAGCCAGACAACCTGAATAGGGGGAGCTAGGGCTCGGGGAGGGTCGAAATGCGAGAGCAGGACCCAGTAGGCCTGAAGTTGCAAGAGTTAACACAACAAATGGTACATGTGGTACAACCCTACAACGAGGAGAAGGGAATAATCAAAGAGGAATTTGACACCATTGAACAGGACCTCAATATCCTCGTAGCCAGGATATGTACCAAGAACGCGAGAATCGAAGTAGAAGTCTCAGGAGTTGTAGGCCAGATGATTGTACAACAAGCCTCTATTAACGAAATGAGACAAGGAATTGTCATTCTTCAAGGCCAGGATGGTGCAATACTTCAGGAAGCAGGGGAAATCTTCCAGGGAATTCATAAGCAATTATACAACATGATTAAGAAACATGTTGATAGTGGATGAACATTAATTAATCATCGCAGAGCAATTATGAAATTGTGAGAGAATGTTAAATCGATAAAAGTATCACAAGTTACTATTGAAGGCAGAATCATGTGTATTGATAAGTTTATACTACCTATGCCGACAAAAGAGGATTTGAAATTACATGCTAAAGCCATGGACGAGGTATTAGCGAAGATTCAACAATTTAGCACCGGGCTGACTGTACATCTCGAGGTGTACAATATGTCAGGAAGTACTACACATGCTCCTAGGTCGGTTCAGGCCGGGCCAGGCTGTACTTATCCAAGCAGAAGACCGCAAATTGAGGATTAGGAAGAATACTTGGATTCGGAGAATAGTACTCAGGAGGATGCACAGTATCAGTATATGTTTTTGAGAGAAGGAAATCGTAGTAGTGAGTCCGAGGGAGAAGAAGATCACAAGGTACCAGGATCACCAAATCCCCCAAGACCGCCAAATCCTCTCGGACCACCACATCCTCCAGGATCTCCAAATTCTCCACGATTATCAAATCCTCCAGGTCCTCCAAATGCACCAGGTCCTCCAAACACTCCGGGACCTCCTCTGGGCCTGGAACAAACCAAGCGAAGAAGGCGTAAAGTTAAGCGTATTAAGCTGAACAACTCTTATCCCGTCGAAGCAAAGCCTGGAGAGGATTTTGATGGCGGGTGAGTTATTGTGCAAACGTGTATGCATGATCAACCGGAGAATTTTCAGGAAACCAGCAGAACGATTAATTGGGTCGGTGGCCTTCTGGAGACATATGCCGCTGCATGGCATGGGCAGTGGAAAAGACAGGCACTGGCAGGATAGTGTCCTAGATGTTGTATGACATACCAAAATGATCTGATGTTTGGTTTTGACAATAAAGAAGCTCAAGATGAACCATATGCCGAATTAGAGAAATTCCGATATGAGGAACACATCAGAGATATGTTTACAAAAATACAGATGTGTAATAATAAGGCTCAATTAACGGGAACAGAATTGAAGTAGCTCATCCTGGATCGCCTACAAGAAAAAATATTGGGTCAAATGCATACTGTGGATCTGACAGGAAAAACAGATCAAGAAATGATCAAAATTATCTCAAACGCCGGGAAAACTGCTGAGAAGTGGGAAGAAGCTCGGTAAAATCTCAGCACGAAAACTCCCAAAACTAAGGATAATCCTGAATGGGAACGAAAAAAAAAATTCAGGATGAAAAAGGTCTTTAAACCGAGAAAATAATTTAAAGAAAGGAAGTTCGTGGACTGACAAGCCGGAGGAGCTGTTAAATCTTTTGCGACACAAATGGAAGGAATACCTCAAGATGAGCTTAATAGAAGAAAAACAGCACGAGAATGTATGAGATGTGCTTGGCTGGCAGATAGGAAAGGAACTCATAAAACGATGGACTGCTATGGACCGGTTAATACAGATACTGGAACGGCCAATTCCCAAAAGCAAAAGAATACCAGACATTCAGAGTAGGGGCTTATGAGCTGGAAGCAGATCCAAATGATCTATACACGGAAGCATCAGATAGCAAGGAGCTTAGTGATTCCGCATGAGGGGAATCAGAGCAATCAGATGAATCAGGGGATTTGTCTAGTGAACAATCAACACAGTCATCAGAAATGTTGGCAAATTGGTGGTCAGATTAGGAAGTGTTTTGTATATTGGCTGCAAATTAAGAATGTTTTTCTGCTCTGAGGATGACCAGAAGGTCAAAACTGCTGGCCAGTAAGGAGACAAGATCACAAACCGAATATTACTATAGACCGAATTTCTTAACCAATTTCACCTCAATCAACCCGTTGTGGTCACATCATTGTTAAAGGGATAATCATGTCACAACACAAATCAACTGAGGAGCTTCCTCCACCGATCATCCAAAAACCAAATACATCGAGAGATTTTGTTTATCATATGGCAGCCAGGAAGGGGGCTAAGGTTTATAAAGTCTCACCAACAAAAATTGGGAAACGACCAATCTATAAATTCTTTATAGATCATGATGGAAAATATTTTCCTTTACGCTGCATGCTGGACTTGTAAAGCACATCCTTTGTCATTTCACCAGAAGCAGCAAAAGCTTTCTGAATTCCGGTAGTACAAAGAAAAATACCAGCTAGGGCTTCGCACATCGGAGGTCGAAGGATTTATACCAAAGGACTGTTTACAGTACCACTCGGATCATCTTTTGGAAATCACAGAACCTTACACGCAAAAGATCATGCATTTGAAGTTATGAAGACTTCATTAGAATACAATGCGTTAATTCCAGCTTGGTACTTAAACCAATATAAGGTTCAGGGAATTACTACAGGTCATTTACATTTTCCACATTGTTCATCACAATGTTTTAGGCATGGAATGATATATCCAGAGTATTCAATTACATACAACAAAATGGTGGAATTGAGACCAGACGCCATACATATTGGAGCAGCAGTATTCAAAAATCCAGATTTACTTCAGATATTACCAGCTCAGTACCACAAGTGGTTATTGTTGTTCTACCTAAAAGAATCAGAAATGTTACGTGATTATAAGGGCTGCAATCACTGTATAGAACTAAAAACTGCTGAAGAAAATCTTGGAATGGGACCAATATATCAACTTACCCTAGAGGAGGAATAGTTACTTAAAGAATACCTTGATAAGATGATATGAGAAGGAAAAGTTAGACCTTCATGGAGTCTGATTGGAAGCCCTATACTATTTGTACCTAAACCCAACGGAAAATGATCAGGATTGTGCATTGATTATAGGCACCATAATCAAAATACCATAAAGCATAAAACACCATTACATACAATGCACAAAATGCAGGATCGTCTTACAGATGCGGATTTCATTACCAAAATAGACTTCAGGGCAGAATTCCATTTAATTCGAATGCTTCTGGGCCACGAAATGTATACCGCTTTGGTTACAAAATTCTGACTTTTCGGATATACAGTTCTGCCTTTTGGATTAACCAATGCACCAGCTACCTTTCAAAGGGAACTCAATCGAGTTTTAAGGCCAGTGTTGGGTATTCAATTCGTTATTAACACCAAAATTCATATAGATAAAGATGAGGGAATGGTGGTAGTTGCATAAATCGATGCTATTATAATAGAATTAAAAAGATCCGTCAAAAAGCAGAGGCGGCAAATGGGCAAGGTTTTCGACTCGATACTGGAAAACCAGATGTGTGTCAAAATTGGTGAATCTGTTTTTAAGCAGTCAGAATCCTTGTTTTTGGGTTTTATCGTTTGCGGTCACACTATTAGAATGAATCCAGCAAATGCGCAGGATATAGTTGATTGGCCGCAACCTAAGAATCAGAATCAAGTACAACAGATATTAGCATTATGGAATTTCTACCAAAGATTTATTCCTAAATATGCTCAAATAGTAGCAGCTATTCCCAATCTCTTGAAAGGAAACGGAAAAGATTTTAAATTTGGGGAATGTCAAAAAGCAACATGTCTGACAATAATTGTCTGATATACCTCCGGAAATACACCTATTCTGTGACATTTCAATCAGGAACAACCTGTGCTAATAGAAACGGACTCTTCGGATTTCGCATTGGCAGCAGTACTATCTAAATAATTTGAAGACGGCAAAATACATCCATGCGCCTTTCTCTCACAAAAGTTATCACCCACAGAATTTAATTACAATGTATTTCATGAAGAAATGCTCGCGATAGTTTATGCACTTCAGAAATGGAGACATTATGTGCCAAGTACTACACATAAAACAACAATTTTTTTGAATTACCAAAATCTCAAATATTTTACTATAAATGTGCAGTGAAATAGAAGGCAGGCTAGGTGGGCCAAAATCCTTCAGGAATACAACTTTCATATTATTTATCGAAAGGGATCTCTCAATCAGAAAGCGTATATAATATCCAGGTGTCTGGCGTACACCTTCAGAAAGGGAGGTACAACAGCAATAATGGAAAAACCAATCGTAGGACCAGATCAATAGTTGGAACTCGGGGCAATGGAAATTCACAACAACACCCTGGAATACATTGATATTGCAGCATTGGATATTGCACTGCTGAGTTCAGATCAGAAGGAAGCAATTATGCAAGATGCCAAGATGGACAATGAATATATTCAGTTGTTCAGAGCAGTAAGCAAAGGAGCAAATGTCGACTGCAGTTATGCTATTCAGGAAGACATGCTTACGTGGAAAGGAAGGATATATGTACCAAAGGCAATGAGGAAAACGGTTATAAAGTCAGAATACGATTCAAAGGTGACACGACATTTTGGCACTGACAGAACGATGGAATTGATTTGTTGAAATTATTTCTGGCCAAACATATAAGAAGATCTTCAGTTATATTTTAACGAATACAATAATTGCCAAAGGATGCAAATACCCAGACATGCGAAGCATGGGCTATTGCATCCGTTGGAATTGCCATGTAAAATGTGGAAACATATTTCAACTGACTTCATAACAGATTTACCAGGGTCCTCAGATTGTACGAAGATATTGGTAGTCGTTAATAGGTTTACTAAGATGGCTCATTTTGTACCATTTTCTAAAAAGGATCCACCTGCAGTAGCTCAGACATAGCTGCAGAATGTATGGAAGTATCATGACTTTCCTGAAGACATGGTTTCAGATTGAGACGGCACATTCACTGGTCACTATTTACAGATCTGTAGATTACCCAGGCATCAAATGATCCATGAGTACAGCTTTTCACACTCAGACAGATGGCCAGACAGAATGTATCAATCAAGTCATCGAGGCTTATTTAAGGAGCTACTGCAACTATGAGCAGAATGATTGGTTGGAAATGTTGGCAATGGCTGAATTTGCATATAATAATTCAAGACATTCTGCTGTGGGGACGGATTTGATTGCGGTCATCATGTGGGCTGGTTTAGGGTTGAGCGCGGCGGAGCCGCATGCACTTTAGTTCTTGTGTACGTGTCAATTAAACTTAGCGAGAGTCAGTGAGTTTAGGTCAATAGAGAGATTCAGGACACCGGACACCGTACAACAGGGTATGAGCCCAGGCATTTCGCTGATTTGACGAACTCGACTCGAATTGCGGCATCATCAACACGGTCTCGGAGGAGTACGAACTCGATGCGTGTACGGAGGACAAGATGGCCGAATCGACAGTGATCTCGATTAAGAAGTTTGATGGTACGGACTACAAGAGCTGGAGTTTGGAAATCGAAATACTCCTGGAGCAGAAGCAGGTTCTCAGCATTGTCGACGGTACAGAGGAAGCACCGGATGCGAAAGACGCGACTGAGTTTAAAGCATGGAAGAAGCAGCTCAGAATCGCGCGGTCGACCATTCTCCTCGCGATGGAGAGGTCTTTGCAGCAGCAGTATGGCGTTCAGAAAGATGCAAAGGAGCTGTGGGATCAGTGGAAGGAGGACTACAAGTCGAAGGTGCAGCTCAATGTTTGGGCTTTGCGCGACGAGATGTAAGCAGTGAAGTTGAGCAATTGAGAGAATGTGCAGGAATATGCATCGAAGATCCAGGGGTATGTGAACAACTTCAACCTCTGTGCGGAGAGTTCGACTGGTACAATACTGAAGAGCAAGCACACCTATTACCAGATGAAGGGTTCACCGAAGAATGATGATTGGAGGTGTTCCACCTAGTTGATGTACGACAAAATCGACACCCTGGCCGACAAACCGGAGGAGATTGTCACGAAGATCAAAGCCCACGAAGCGCGGCATCAGCACGAAGTCGACTTGCGAAGCATCGAATTGCTGGCACTGGCTAAGATACGGACGAAGAGCGATAAACGGAGGCAGACTCGGAAGTCCCGGAAGTCCCATGATAGCGGTAGTGAGAGCGATGGTAGTTGTTCGGAGCGTGAGAAGCATCGCCGCAGGCATACTCAGAAGTGCTACAGATGCCATAAGGTGGGGCACATTGTGCGGTATTGTCCAAGCACGGCACCAATGGAGAGCGTGGCACCAATGGAGAGTGCAACACAGACAGAGACTGCCGCAGCCGCAGCCGCAGCGATGATGACGACATCAATTGAGAACTATTGGATGACAGTTACAAACGGAAAGAGTCCATCGAAGGAGAGCTGGTACTTAGACTGTGCCACCACCTCTCACATTTGCGGAGATCAACAAAGGTTCAAACGGTACACGGAGTATACCAAGAGAGAAGAGCGGGAGATTCGTAACTTTGCTCGCAGGAAAGCGGGCAAGGCCATTGGGCATGGTGATGTATGGCTGAGACTTCGATTACCAGGAGGCCGAAAACATGAGGTTGTTGTGCGATACGTCTTGCATGTGGAAGGAGCACACAACTCGCTGTCACAATCGCGGCTTATGGATCGTGGACTATGGATTGTCCCAGTCGATGGCTACGGAATCAAGATATACAACAAATCGCCGGGAGAGGACAGTGCTCGAGATCGAGGTCGAGGACGTCTTGTGGGCGTGGCACGCCAGATTGGAGGGTTATTCCGGCTGGATGTGAAGTTTACAGGTAAGATATATCGAGCGAGAGGATGATTGCTTCGGAGGAGCTCCAGGCACGGTTAATGTTTTGGGAGGAATTCTGGGCTTGGTGTCGTTTGGGAGGAGCTTCAGGCAAAGCTCTGTCTTCGTTTTCTTTGGAGTTTAGCACTACGGTCGTGATACCACCCTGGAGGAGTGTGGTCATCACGTGGGCTGGTTTAGGGTTGAGCGCGGCGCAGCCGCATGCACTTTAGTTCTTTTGTACGTGTCAATTAGACTTAGCGAGAGTCAGTGAGTTTAGGTCAATAGAGAGATTCAGGACACCAGACACTGTACAACATCTGCAACAATAATATCGCTGTTTTATGCGAATTACACATATAAACCTAGAACTAGTTGACCGACCGAAATTCAGTTCAAATATCTTGCGTCGGAAATGTATGGGCATTATATGACGGATGTACATAATACGCTGTCCAAGCAACTAGAGACAGTGCAAGAATTGATGAACAAATATTATAACAAGAGGTGAAGATCCATTGAAAAGTTTAAGAAGGGAGAGTTAGTGATACTCAATGGAAAAAATATACAATCAAAAGGACGTTGCAGAAAACTGGACAATAACATATACGGGCTTTTCAAAATTCAAGCAACTGAACATAATGGCCGACATTGCAAGCTCGAATTACCTGCGACATGGAAAATACTTCCAACGTTTAACATGGCTCTGTCGGAACAATATCATTGAAAGAATTCTGAGAGGGAGGTTATTGAAAATCAGACAGACGATGCTGGATGGAAAATGAAAAAGATAATTGCCAGCAGGCCTTCCAAAAACGATGTGACGAAGAATGTTTATTTGATTAAGTGGACAGGGTATTCGCATGAAGAAAATATGTGGGAAAGTTTAGAAAATATGAATGAAAATGCAAAAGAGTTGTTGGAGGAATATTAAGTGAAGAATGCAAATATGGAAAAAGATAACAGACTTGGAAACGAAAAGTTAATACAGAAAAACACCGAAGATCCAGGAAAAAAGAAGACGCGGTAGTGCAAAAAGTCATAAGATTTCACTTTGTGATTTGATTTTGGCTAGCTGAGTGGTATCCTTTGTTTTGTTCACTTCTGAAGACGGAACTACCCTTGGGTCACCAGTCCTAGAGTGGGAGGTAGTGTTAGGGGTTCTTCTTTAGCAGCGGTAATGATACATGTTCGAACGAAGCAGGTACATGTGACAAATCATTGGGATGTTCATATGGAAAACACCTGCCTGTGAATATGTGAACATGGATGTCAGTCTTGTGGAACTTAGCAGATTTACACTTCAGCTGCGTGTCGATCAATTAGTGACAATTATGGTCGCACTAGCGGATTGAAATATGATGATGCAACTATGTCACCATAACTGGAAAGTGAAAAATCTTCAGCAGTGCGCATAATCATTGGCCACACCTATTAAACCTTGGCTAGCAGGACAACATATCGTTAACATGCGATTACACAGAATTAGGTGTGCAGCAGACGCTATTGCATTATGCAAGTATGCGGGATCTGCACGCTCACGCGCTAAGCGGTGAAAACGCCCTGCGGCACTCCGTGGTCTACGGAAGATCGAGACCTAACTGTGCAGTGTCTGAGGGCTTAATGACATCGGCTGAAGATAAGGGGCCAGAAGCAAACCAGCTTATTGGTTTAAGATGGAGTGCATTGCAACATCATACTCATCAACAATACGAGGTTCACCTGCCATTATCTACATTGGAGGCGTATCGGTTGGTCGCCAAGTAAATCTCTGACACAATGCCGAATAGCCACATTAAAGGCGAGGAATTTAATAGTAAAAAGGTATCAGAATATATTGCGATAAGTACTGCTAAGACCAAGGTCGTCAGATGTTCCAGCTACTGAACAAATGGAAAGCAAGATGTCAAACATGAAGTTATGAGCTGTCGTTCATTTGGGTTTGGTATCATGATCATGAGGATGGCCCCATCGGGGATGTAATGTTCAAAACCACTCATGCATGAACACCATAACCAAAGGGAATTCTTGGCACTATGAAGAGAGTACACCAGTTGACTCCTGAGTTAAGCTATTAAGCAAAAGTGGTGTCATGAGGGAAAACCGAAGCCAAGCTTGATCTAACAAACCAATTATAAAAGCTCACATCGTCCCCGACGCTGAGAAGAACCAAGCTCTAGCAGCTATCCACAGTCAGACATTACCAGGCAAGAACACCTTAAAATATTATTAAGAATTCTATCTACCTATTCAAAATTTCATTCCAATTTCACTTAGGTGAATACGCCGTATATGAGTTCGTGGAGACCAATACGTTCTCAGTACACACACCACAGGGTCGTCCAAAGATGCGGAGATCCAATCTCATACTACAACGAGCAGGGTTCAACCCACATCCCACGAGGACATTTATACTTCTCCATTATTGATGGCATCGGATAGGAGGTGCACAGGTACATCACTACCGGTGTGCTGCCTTATGAAGAGTGGTCCGAAGAGTGACTTTGGACTGCCAAGGCGGAGTGGTGAGCTCATATTATTGAAAGAATGAGGGATCAAGTATGGGAAGACTAGGAGACAAGGACAAGTAGATAGGCGGCTGTATTTAGTCGAATAAATGTTGTATTGATTTTTGGGACTTGAAATAACCCGGTAACAGTTTCCTCCACCCCTATCATTATGTCCGAGTCATTGTCTGTGTTTGTTGTATCCATCACTCGGTTGTCACCAGCCAATCCATGATTTTTGGATCAAGCAAACTGCCGTATGACAACTTTCTTGGGAAGCGTCTCGCCTGTGGTATGTGACTGCCTCCAGTCAATAAAATCTTATCCAAGGCAAAATCTGGCCTTCCCTCTGACACTATGTGGTATAATAGAGCATATGTCCTGTGCCACAGTAGAGACATCGATAGTGTTTGCAACAGTTCCAGCACGTTGCTTGAAGTACGTGTCAGGATTGGAACCGAACTGTTGCCAAATTGGTGGTCTGAGTAGTCAATATTACAGAACCTGCACATTGTGTATGGTTCGACGTATATCTCCCAACTCATTAGGATGCGGCGGGTCATCAGCTGGTTGCCCAGTGAGTCCATCTGTACATTGATTCAATATTCTTATTTTTGCCATTTAACAATAGTATATAACCCAAATCATGTACTCAACATCCAGTAATCACATTTTGCATGTTATCCAGGTTGTGATATTGATTATTTTGGAATTCATGGTTTTCCGGTTATATTTGGTATTTGTATCTACAAACGCAGTCCTTAGTTCTGTTATAAGCTCATACATCTGTATGGTGGCTTCCTTACCCAATATGCAAGACCAGATATTGTTGACTCTCCGTTGACGCTCACTTTCATCATGGGGTAACAATAATACTGTGTACTGTTTTTCCTGAAAAGACCACCATTACTATAGATATAAATTCCTGCCACAATGTGATACTGAGATTACCCAAGTTCCAAGACCAAATGTTGTGGACGCTCCACCAATGCTCATTTCCAGGATCAGGCAGGGAGCACATCTCTGTTGTTTTTGCCTCTAAAGGTGGCCACAACATCATTTATGGCCATTTACAACCAGTCGCCACTTAGATTACCCAAGATGCAAAGCCCAAAATCTTTGACACTGCTTTGATGTTCATTTTCACAATTGGGCAGTGACCACGTCTCACCTTATTTTGCCTATAAAGGCTGCCAATACATCAGTTATGCATAACAGCGACCAAATCACATTTCAAATACCTTCCTTACAGCCCCATAATCGTAGACACTCCATTGAGACTCATTTTGAGGAGATAGTCACAATGTCATCGATAGTGTTTTTGCCCATTAAGGCGGCCAATACTGTGATTATAAATGACAAAAGCCAGATCACGTTCAAATTACCTAACTTACCAGACCAAAAATTGTTGACGCTCCGTTGAGGCTCAATTTGCCATCACCGGGAAAAATGACCTTACGCGACGCGTAACTCATAGAGAAGCTGTTTGTTGGACGGTAATTCATAGCATATTTGATGCATGGAACTATGAGGTCCTATGGACCTACACGATGACTAGATTACTATGATACTCATGCAATTTTGTGCGCTGGATACTATACATCACACTGCATACTATACATCACGCTGCATAAAACTAACTTGAGAGCAAGCTGCCAGATGGACTTCATTGCATGCTTCCAAGAACGCTCTGAGGTACATTCCGGATTGCACTCGATTGCACACTCCCAGCCTGCTTGACTGTACGGTCCCAATTGCTCTCGATGGCACACTCCCAGCCTGCTTGACTGTACGCTCGCAAGTAAGCTCTCAAGACACTCTCAAGCACACTCCCCAGCACGCTCTCAAGTACACTCCCAATTGCACTCGATGACACACTCCCAGCCTGCTTGACTATACGCTCCCAAGGACGCTCTCAAGACGCTTCCAAGTACGCTCTCAAGATGCTCCCAAGTACACTCCGAGTATGCTCCCATGTACACCTCCGAGTACGTTCTCAACCACACTCCCGGGCATGCTCTCAAGGACGCTCCCAATTGCACTCGATGGCACACTCCCAGCCTGCTTGACTGCACGCTCCTATGTAAGCTCTCAAGGCGCTCTCAAGCACACTCCCGAGTACGCTCTCAAGTACACTCCCAATTGCACTCGATGGCACACTCCCAGCCTGCTTGACTATATGCTCCCAAGTACGCTCTCAAGAGGGAAGACACTTCCAATCTCACTTGACTATTACTCCCATGGATGCTCCTGCATGCTCGATGCAGAGACTTGCTGAGTTGCAGGCATTGGGAGGCCTGAGGCTGGTGGTGTATGGCGGGCAGTGTTTGGCGGGTGGTGGGCAGCGTGCAGCATGTGGCGTGTGGCGTGTGGCAGGCAGCGTATGTTGGCCGAAATCATGACGTCCGTCCATATGGTAGTTTGAACCTTATCTTTAGCGTGGCCATCATGAAAAGATCTCACGGTGCCTCAAGGTCATGGTGTTGACAATTTCAGCCTTAGATTCTGCAGGAAAGGTAGTCAATTGGATCTCGGGGAGAGCAGATCTTCGACTCAGTTTTCTCAGCGCAGTCTGCAGCCAGTTTCTCGTCGATTTTCGGCATATGTGTGCGCATTCGGTCCGGGGCTGATGGTCATGATGGTGATGGTGATGGTGATGGTGATGGTGATGGTGACGGTGATGGTACCGAAAGCACTTAGTCAAGTAGGTTGGTTGGCTACGTCAACGTCAATGTCGAAACTTCAACAGACTTAAAGCCTTCTATTGGCCAAAGCTTCCAGAAACTCAGAGTTTTCTCTCGGCCAAAAGCTTCCCATGGGAAACTCGACTACTCCCGAATATGCTTCTGCATGAAAATTATCGATCTAGAGACTTGTTAAGTTGCAGCCGCAAAGCGCCGGGAGGCATGTGACAGGTGTCGGGTGGTGGCCGGTCGAAATCTTGTCCTCAGTCGATATCATAGTCTGAACCTTATCTTTAGTGCAGCCACCGAGACGAGATCTCACGATGCCTCATGGCCATGGTGTTGACCATTGCAGCCTTCGATTCTGCAGGAAACATGGATAATTCGATCTTGGGGAAAGCAGATCTCCAACTCAGATTGTCCAGTAGAATCTGCTGTCCGCTTCCCATTGATTGTGGGCGCATGTGTGAAAATTTGGTCTGGGGCTGATGGTGATGATAGCAATGGTAATGATGGCAATGGTGGTGGTGTTGGTGATGGTAATTATAGTACTAGAAGCACTTAGACAAGTAGGTTGGCTATGTCAACATCAGTATCAAAGCTTCCACAGACTTAGAGCCTTTAATTAGCCAAAGCTTCCTCAACCTCAGAGTTTTCCATTGGCCAAAAGCTTCCTGTGGAAAACCCTACTCCTCCCGATGCAAGGGTCTCTCAAGCAGACTCTCAAGCAGGTTCTCCAGCAGGCTATCAAGCAGGCTCTCAAGCAGGCTGTCAAGACCACTATCAGCAATACTGTACACTACCGGTATAGCAGCAAAGACTGCAGCCCGTGAAGACTGGTATACATTCACTCTGGCTGCCAGCTATATATCATTCCATAGGTACATGCACACATCTCTATTAATCAACTATAAATGACAATCAGCTTCCTGTTGCACAGGGGTCTGTAGGAAGCTTGCAATGAGCTTTGCCAGCATGCAGTCTATAGTCAATTTGCACTGTTGGCGATGATGGCCACATCCACAATATGCAATTATTTCATTTGGCATAGGATATTGTTGATTGTATTTTGGCAGCCTTTCCATCGTTTCCATATACTCTCTCCTCTATCACTACATTGTTTTTTAATAATACATACATAGATATCCTTTGAAATATACTTTAAAGTATTCGCTAATTGTAGATAATAATACACTCAAATCCCCCATTCCAGTTAATCAATACTCATCCTCACATTCAGGCCCGCTCAACAGGCTGCTCTCATCTGCAAAATGGAAGTCCGTCCCATTACCATGCAGCAGATAGTGTACTAACCAGTGGATGTTCCCTCAGCAGTCAGCGAATCTGGAATAATATCTTGATCATATTTGTGATTCTAGCCAATATATCACGACTGAAGGACTGAGCATTGGGAAGTAGAGTAAGTATATATATATATCTGGGTGGCACACCTTCGATTTGGGATATGTAGCTCTCACATTGTCACCAGGTGCCGTGGGTGGTGCCAGTGGCAGTCCAGGTGGAGATGTTGTTGCTTCGGATGGAGGTGTACCTATGTTGTTACACCTCCGGCATGTCTGAGGTTTTGTGTGGTGCCATTGTTGCAAGAATGGAAGCAATCCGTGGAATATGCAAGAACCATAGCTGGGTGTCTTTCTATCGCAGCCTTTACTTCTTGGTGCCCTAGAAATACAATAACCCTCATATTCTCTTATTGGCCTTCAGCATAAGGTTTCTTGATGAGGTATTGCTTGTCCTCAATTGCAGGATGCAAAAACCCTCCTGTATCTATTTTGGCGATAGTTAAGGCAAGGAGTATGTCAGACTGTTTTAGCGGTACCCGACCTCCTTGCCTTGCCATGATTGCTGGCGTGTTGAAATCAAGAAATAAGTTGCTGCTTCTAAATATGAGATTGGGTATTACCTCAACCATTTATGCTTTCATAGCTTCCCCTAAGGTTGTTTCAGCCGTTTTTATCCACTCTCGGGAATGTTTATCATGGTATTTGAAAACTAAAATCGCAGTGCTGACAACATCATGATATTCGATTTCGTGGACTGTGCAGACAAATGCCTTAGACGACCATCAAGGTTTGCCATTACGGGTAGCTATATAATGCTGATGTAGCTTTCCACGAACCCCAGTTATATAGTATATCATTAGTCCGCAGCCTCAACCCCGATATGGATTGACTCACATTCTATTGCATCCTACTTCTTATACTTGGTGCTAATGGTTGTACTTACCATTTTTAAATATCCATCCTGGGTCATATATGCAGTGGCTGCATCGGCAGCTTCGTTGTCGGCCAACTAGTGTCTGCATTGTTGCTCTGTCTCAGTAAGAGTGGCATTGGATAAAGCACCAGTCATTCGACTAGGTTCAGATTTGCTTGCACCTTGCAGAGGTGTTTGTGGAGCCATCATTTGTTGTTGTGGAAAAGGACAAGATGATGATAACTAAAAGAAGTGGGAAGTCCTAAGGAATATATAGTCAGCTTCAAGTCAAAATGGAATGAGTAACTGCGAAATTGTACATTCGACTGGAAATGGATTGTGCTGCGTATAGCGGCAGGTTGTAGGGGGTTTCAACCATCCCACAATTTGCAGGTACATGGTCTGATGTTTTCTGCTTACTTTCCGGGATACAGAGAGGTGAACAGCCGACATCACATGTTTGATCGATTTGAACAGGACGTTGATCAATAGAAAGGACGTCGGGTGATATGTGTCCCAAGTCATCACCTGGACTCTACATGAAAGACACACTGAAAATCAAGTCATGTTGTACGATTAACATTGTTTTCCTAATGTAGTAACTGTCAAAACGCAGATTGTGTTTTGTTTGAGTTGATTAAGCATACCAACCATGACTTAAATGACTCAGCTTGCCTCCATGTGGTCCATATCTTGATCCATATCTATTTCTCATCATTGCTGAAACAGTGCATTTCTTCTCCTTTCTCCACCACCAGTGTCACGGCTCTGGGAAATACGAAGATACTTGGGGAATATGGAAAGGGTGGTGAAGAAATTGTGTTACAGAAAGGTGGAGACGTTAGGAGACGCGGCGAAAGCGGCGAGATGGTGGCGGGATAATTTAGTACGATAAGGAAGCGGCATGATGTGTTGCGACGTCGGATGATATGGCGTGGTTGAACTGATATGGAGTTTGCTGATGGTGTGTAAGATCATAGGATGAGATTCGGATGGTACATCGAAGCATGAGGAATGGTTCAAGGGTGGCAGACGAAATGTATATAAAGAGAGTATTGTTGGTGTTGGAGGATTTCCTTTTCTTCTCTCTTTACTCATTCTCTTGTATAGCAAAGCAGGTTACGACTTTGAAACAGTTCCGACTCTTGTCTTGTCTTGATTCCCTCGAAACGAATATCGAGCCTCTTGTCTTGTTTTGAGGTATCACATTATTGTTACCAATATCACCTACGTCCGACTCCGCCCGTTATACTAGAACGAGTTCTACCACAACGTACCTGATATTAAATGTGCCTATACCCCTCTACAGAGTATACATATTGTTCTGAACCTTGCTCTGTTTCTTGTTGAGTTTACCTAGCACCGAACCACCATTCGATACACGTTTGCGACAATTGCATTGACCAGTTGCTCCGACTTACCGGATTTAATATTCGTCGATACCCACACCGATCACCATATTCGAATGCAGAAGTACGACAGTACCTGCACTCCACGAACAAATTGGTTTGATCTTGCAGGAACCTCTTGCCTTGTTTCTGAACCCAAACTCTTGAACACCTTCGACCGCATTGAAGAGATACTTACAGCGAGGTTCGAGGAAAAACCCCTCGAAGCTTACTTTTGGGAGCAATCAACTGTTCCCTCTCCTTGGAATACTTATTGGACAGACGCAGGAAGAGAAGGCGGCGGACTCGACATTAACGATCCTGTATTCGGAATACATTGGACGACATACTCAGGAGCATACTCCTGGTTTCCTTGTGACCTCGAAGAATCTTGTGACTGCGAAGGACATAATTGCGCAGGAACCCACTCGACTGATGGACACGCAGCAGCTGCAGCAACAACAACTAAGTCTCTAGGAATTCCGCTGATTGTTATAGTCCCACCGACTCTGACTCCCTCCGAACTCGACACGTATAATTGGGTATTGTAGATGTGCCTGATCCCCTGCCATGTCACGATCAACGCAACCCCGAGCAGCCCTGGTGTCCATCGAAGACCAGGGGACCATCATGGCACTCCTCGATCTTCAAAGGGATGCCGTAGGATTTGAGGAGCTAAAAGAAGCGTTCGGACAGACACAGGAGGTGTTAACGCGGGTGGTACAGTACTCACAGCCAATCCGGGAGGTCCAGATGGAGTGCAAGCACCCACAACAAATCTTCGATCTCCAACGACAGATCACAGACCTGCAGACGAAGCAATTCCTGCCCCCTCAATGCAACCATACCGGGTTCGAACGCCAGATGCGGATTCTGACGGAAGAAAGGGACGAAGCCCGACAGAGAACCGCGGCACCAGGGACGGACGAGGACCTTTGGCAGGAACTGGCTGATATGACCCAGGACGCACAGCAATCTGGAGAGGAAACCCGCAGTTTGAGGATGCAGTTAGCGAATTGCTTGATGCTGCCCGCGAGGGCGGCCCCAGCCGCTCCTCAGGCTCCGGAAGACAGAGGTAATAAATTTCCTGCCTCTCCGGACTTCTCAGGGTCGGATCGAACTCAGTTGTGAGGCTGGATTGCGCAACTCCGGATGGTAATACGACACAAGCCTGCCAGCTTTCCCGACGAACAGTCGAAGATGCAGTACGCATTCAACTGCCTGAGGGGAGTAGCCTTAGGCCAGATCTTACTACACTTCCGGGAGGATGGAACGATAGGGCTGAAAGACCTACCAGCTTTTATACAACTCATGGAAGCAGCTTTTGGGGACCCCGACCGAGTAGCCACCGCTGAACGGAAAATGCGGGAGATTGAATAAAAGAACCGTGAGTTCTCTCAGTACTACGCTGAGTTTCAAGTTATTGCTGCCGATTTAGATTGGAATCCTTCGGCCCTTCGAAATGCATTGAGGAGCGGGTTGGCTGAAGAAACGAAGGACTCTTTTACCTATTCCGATATGCGTGACGAGCATCCTGCGTTCGTGACGGTTTGCCGGAACCGGGATAATCAGATCCGACAACGACGAGACGAGAAGGCAGCGCAGAATAAGGGAGGAGGGATAGGTTTCACTTCCCCCAGGCCTCCTCACCCCCCGAAAGCTCCCGATACGGCCCCAGCTGGACCGATTACTGGATATACTGGACCGGCACCAATGGACGTGAGTGCAGGAAGAAGAAGGATCTCGGCAGAGGAAAAGGCAAAAAGGTTTGAAGACAGGAGGTGTTTATATTTTGGTGGGTTTAACCACCGGGCAGCGGAATGTGCAGCAAGGAAAAAGGCTCAGACGTTCAAGGCGGCTAGAGTGGAGATTAAGGAAGTAGGAACCAGGGAAGGTTCTGTGAAATCGGGAAAAGATTAGGTCAACCCAAGCAGGATGGCGCTTTGGTTGATGAAAAAAGTTTTGTTCTAAATGCTTTAAAAAGTTTTGGAATTTCGCGATTATCTGTTAGTAAGGTGGAGGTATTGGAAGGGTCAATAGAAGGAAAACATTTAGTTATAACCTGCACATTGACCGTGAATAACGGAGAGATACCTACACATGCGCTGATTGATTGCGGAGCTACTGGCATTGCATTTATGGATCAAGACTTTGCTTGCCATCATCAGATACCCCTTCAGGAACTAAGGGAGAAAAGACAAGTTGAGGTAATTGATGGAAGACCTATTGAATCTGGGGATATTACCCATATTGCCAAAGTTGGCATAAAGATACAGGATCATAGGGAACAGTTACCGATGTTTGTTACTAAGTTAGGGCACTATCCAATTGTCCTAGGAATTCCATGGATATGATTACACGATGTGGCAGTACGTTTTGCATGCAATATTGTTACTTTTGGATCCCAATATTGCACTACACATTGCCATGATGCACCAGTAACAGTGCAAGGAGTTACGGAGGAACCCCCAGAACCAATATATCAGGTTGAGGATATATTTGAACCACAGATTCGACCTCTGGGGCCATTTCAAGGAAATATTGTGATGCTAAATGGAGCTTCATTTTTCCGTGAAGTTAAGAAGGGGAAACTGAAGATATTTAAAGCATCCTTATATGATATTAATAAGGCTATCGAGGCAAAGAATCTGAAGGAACGTCCCTTACAGGAGATTATCCCAAAGCAGTACCATGAGTTCCTCCCATTATTTAGTAAAGTAATAGCAAATCGGTTACCACTGCATCGACCTGGTATTGATCATGAGATACGCCGGAAGGATGGAGAAGTACCAACATGGGGACCGTTATACTCCCTGTCAAGGGCCGAATTGGTGGTTTTGAAGAATGGTTGGAGGAGAACATGTCAAAAGGGTTTATTCGCCAATCATCTTCACCGTTTGCAGCACCAGTTCTCTTCGCAACAAAACCTGATGGGGGGTTACGATTGTGTATCGATTATCGGAATATGAATAGTAAGACAATAAAGAATCGGTATCCCTTTCCGCTGATAGAAGAAACATTAAACCTCCTAGGGAAGGCTCAGATATATACCAAGTTGGATGCACGTGGAGTGTACAATTTAATTTGGGTTAAGGAACGGGATGAACATAAGGTAGCCTTTCGGACAAGATATGAACTTTATGAACCTACTGTCACGCAGTTTGGAACAACAAATGCACCGGCGGATTTCCATGGTTATATTATTAATGCCATTAGGGAAGCTTTGGATGATTTTGCATCAGCTTACCTGGATGACGAATTGATATATAGTGATTCCGAGGAAGAACATGTCGGCCATGTTAAATGGATTATGCAACGCTTGTTGGAAGCTGGGTTATATTTGAAGCCAGAGAAATGGGAATTTCACTAGGAAACAGTGAGATATCTGGGATTGATTATATCAACAAATGGTATTTGAATGGATGAGGATAAGGTTGAGACTGGAAGGAATTGGAGTAGGGAAAAGAAGACCAAGAATGGGTGTTTGAACAATATTTTCGAAGTACAACAACCCCTCGGGTTCTGCAATTATTACTGGCGGTTCATTCCTAAGTATTCTGAGAAAGCGGAACCGCTGACAAGGCTTACGAACAACGATGAACCATTTGTATGGGAATCAGAACAGCAGCTGGCTTTTGAAACCATGGTAACTGCGTTTACAATGGCATCCGCGCTTCGACATTTTGATTATGAGAGAGAGGTAATTATTGAGATAGATGCCTCTGATTATGAATCCGCAGGAGTATTATCGCAGAGAGCTGATGAGGGAGTGTTGCATCCTGTGGCGTATTATTCGAAGAAACACTCACTGGCTGAGTGCAATTATGATATATATGATAAAGAGCTAATGGCGATTATCAAGGCACTTGAAGAATGGAGACCGGAGTGTGAGGATGCCGCATATCCCTTACAGCTAATAACAGATAATGAAAACCTCGAATATTTTATAACGAAGAAGATCTTGAACCGATGACAGGCACGATGGTCCGAGTTTTTAACACGGTTCGATTATGAGATTGTTTATCGACCAGCAAAATTGAATCGAACAGCGGATGCGTTGACGAGGAGGTCGGGAGACCTCCCAGAGGGGGGGGATGAAAGATTGAAAAATATGGAGCAGGTAGTTTTGAAGCCACATAAATTGCCAGAACAGCTGCGGACATTGGCAAATGATTTACCTGTACAGGAACGTCCTTCGGTATCGGATCTTTTCAACCAGGCATATCAAGACGACCTGTTACCGGATAAGATATTGAAAGCTATAAGGGAAGGCAATAGTCTGAAAGAAATTACAGTAGCAGAATGCAAGGAACAAGATGGATAGGTCTTGTATAGAGGAAAGGATTATGTTCCCGAGGGAGACCAGTTACGGCTATAACTAATGCAGGAGCACCATGAGACGGCATTGGCTGGACATCTGGGACAAGCAAAAACGTTTGACCTCCTGGATAGACAATACTACTGGAAGGACATCAGGAAACAGGTGGATCAGTATGTACGGAATTGCCATAGCTGTCAACGCTCTAGGACCTCGAGGCATGCCATGTTTGGAGTTCTTCGGCCTTTATCACTACCAGAGAAACCATGGGAAGATATTTCTATGGATTTTGTGGTTGGGTTGCTGGAGTGTGAAGGGTTTGATGCAGTCTGGGTGGTGGTAGATAGACTTTCGAAAATGCGACACTTTATCCCATGCCATACTATGATAGATGCAGTAGGATTGGCAAAATTGTTTCTTGGGGAAGTTTTACGCCTACCTGGCCTGCGAAGGACTATTGTTTGAGATTGGGGACATCAGTTTGCTTTGACATTTTGGGGACAGATATGTAGCCGGTTAGGAGTTGACCGACGAATCTCCACGGCATTTCATCCTCAGATGGATGGTCAGACCAAACGAATAAATGCGGCCATGGAACAGTACCTTCGGATATTCTTTAATCATCAGCAGGATGATTGGGTCCAGTGGTTACCCCTTGCTGAGTTTGCCGCGAATAGCGGGATATCCGAAGCAGCTAAGTGTAGTCCCGTTTTTTGCAATTCAGGGCTTGGATCCACGAATGTCATTTGCCGGAGAACCAACTATGGAATGGGATCAAGGACGCCTGGATGTGGACCAAGATCAGGCTACGATGCAAGAACTTCATGAATACGCACGGGTGGAAATGAGACAAAGTCGAGCACTACAGGAAGAAGGTGCGAATGGAGGACGTATACCGGCACCAAATATACAAGTAGGATCTAAGGTTTGGCTGGATGCTCGTAATATAAGAACCATTCGACCAACCCGGAAGTTGGATTGGAAACAAATGGGACCTTTTCAAGTGTGTAGGCAAGTGTCCCCTGATGCATATGAGTTGGAGTTGCCCGTATCGAGACGTATTCACCGGGTATAACATGTTTCCCTTTTGGATGCAGTTGTAGATGATCCTTTGGAAGGACAGGTGGTGGATCCTCCCCCTCCCGTTGAAGTTCATGGTTAGAAGGAGTATCAAGTCTCAAATGTGGAGGATAGTGGGGTGTATTGGAACCAGTTACAGTATTTGATACGATGGACTGGATACGATTCCTTCACCTGGGAACCTGCGAAGTTTGTGGATGGCTTACAAGCAGTTCAGGAGTTTCATCAATGATATCCACAGAAGTCCAGATCGGGAGAGAGTCGTCTCGGAGGACCTCGAGCCTAAGGGGGGCATACTGTCACGACTCTGGGAAATACGAAGATACTCGGGGAATATGGAAAGGGTGGTAAAGGAATTGTGTTACGGACAGGCGGAGACGTTAGGAGACACGGAGAAAGTCGCGAGATGGTGGTAGGATGATTTTGTATGATAAGGAAGTGGCGTGAGGTGTTGCGATGTCGGATGATATGGCATCGTTGTACTGATATGGAGTTTGCTGATGGTGTATAAAATCATAGGATGAGATTCGGATAGTACATTGAAGCATGAGGAATGGTTCGAGGGTGGCAGATGAAATGTATATAAAGAGAGCATTGTTGGTGTTGGAGGATTTCCTTTCTTCTCTCTTCACTCGCTCTCTTGTATAGCAAAGCAAGTTACGACTTTGAAACAGTTCCGACTGTTGTCTCGTCTTGATTCCCTCGAAACGAATATCGAGCCTCTTGTCTTGTTTTCCGATATCACATTATTGTTACCAATATCACCTACGCCCGACCCCGCCTGTTACAACAAGCAGCTTTCTGGATGGCATTCTGCACAATTCACTTCAGGCTCGGATACTTTCAGACTCCAAGCCAGTTGTGACTTCATTCGTTTGATGATGTTGTCGTGTTGATAGGTTTGTCGATACGTCGTATTAGCCTGGCAACAGTGGCGAAATGTTCATTTTTGAAGCATTGACCATTGTACATTGGATTGGCTAGGTCGATAGGCAAGACGTTGGATGTTGTAAGGATTATGTGGATTGAGAGACCACTGGGGCAAGAAAGTGAGTTCAAGATGCAGAGAGAGTGATGCAGCAAGAGCAGGAAGAGATGAGATCTGTTGACATTATGGGGATGACAGCCAGAAAGGCCAAAAAAGCAGTTGCAGAGATGTTGAATGCTATTGGAAATTCTGATGCTGTGGAGGATGGGGATGATGAAGACGATGATTATCAAGATTCAGAGCCAGGCAAGCTGAGCGAAGATGATGAACCTGGTGCGGTAATGGGTACAATCTTCGCAATGGTACTGCACCACATGGAGAGGTTTCCACAGAAGTAGATAAGGTTTGACCAATTGACCCAACTGGGAAACGGGAATGCGGCCACCTACTTCCCTGGGAAATATATCGAGTATGGTATGGACGAATTGAAGGTTCTGCCAGTTTTTGAGCTGCAAATGAGCATGGTTGTAGCCGCACCTGTACCACCAACACTTGGAGATCTAATGGAATCTGATGGTATACTCCCCTGAGAGTGGCAAAAACCACAAGCGACTTCTCGCCCAGGAAGTAGTCATATGGGGTTTGGTTCCTGCAACCCGCATTGAGACAAGTGCATATGATTTCACATGCCCATGTAAGGGGACATTCGGCCTCATAGGTATACGTATGGCAATTATTGGAATACGGTTGCAAACGTGGATGCGAGTGATAGTAGATGTAGATGTATACGTAAGATTATCGCTAAAGATCTATGGCTGGTGGCGAGCCGACTAAATAGAATGGCTGTTACCCGGCCAGAGTCACGTGCCGCTGTTACAGTATCTCCCTTTTTAGGCGCAGACCTCCTGGGCTGCATAAGCCGTACAAGAGAAATGGAAATGAAAGGAAAGCATTGAACAATCATGCCGCATACGTACTCATACAAACTCAAAAGTCCCGCTACTGTTTGGCACAGTATGGTAGCCTTTCGGCGGATCCGGCAAACGGGGAAACTCCACCTCCCATTGACTGAGATCCGCAGGTGGTAAAACCCGTGCCGATGCCATTTATACCGGGCTGAGATCCAAAGAAGTAAGAAAGTATGGAGAAGAGAAGAGAAGAGACAGAAGAATGGAACACACAATTGATAACTTCCTCCAGTCCTGAGTTCCGAAACTCGATTGACCCATTTCCTCCGCTCCCGAGTCTGAGACCCCAATTCCTCTGTATCTGAACTCCCAAATTCATACAGCATTCAACCTGCCATCCAATACCGCACTCGTAGCTCGTATCACGTCGGCATAGGTCTTTGTTGTAATCGTCTGGGTGGTAGAGCTTCTGCTCATGACTTAGCACTGATCGGGGTTTCCGCTGCCGGTATCGGTCATAGCCGTCGATCGTATACGTCAATTGCACAGGCTCGTCTCATTTGTTGACATCTAGTAAGTGAGCTTCTCTATACATGGTTAAACTTGGCAAGTTCAAGTGTGCTATCACTGTTTGAGCTCCGTGCAGTGCTTCCGCATGCTCTGTAGAATATATTGTGCAGCCGGTATTCATCGGTAAGTGGCATTGACTTGGTATTCGTCTTTGGAAGTCTGCGTCGGTGACCATCTGGTCGACTTCATTGTTGTGCTCTGGATAGGCAGCTTCAGTAGAATCGTGGTCGACTTCTTGGTAGACTTCACGGTCGAGTTCGTTGTAGAATTGTCGCTGCGTTTCTCGGTAGACTGCCTCCAGGTGGTCTTTTGACTTGTTGGTAGGACTTGATTGTGTAGACACGGCTATCTCCCTCTTTTGAAATTTCGTTGCTCAGTCGATGACTTCTCCATCATAATGATTGTCGATTGCCATTGGGGCTCGGTAGCAGTGTAACTTCGATCTCCGAATTGATATTGGGATTTATTGGTGATTCGGGATTGTAATTGTGATCTCTCTGACTCGAGACGTGATTTGGTTCAGACTATCTTCCTTTGGCTTTGGTCGTCTTTCTGCGTTGTCCGCTGTCCAGTGACTATCATGACTTGCTTGGCCTGTTGACTGACTGTCCCATGAGCCGTCCCAATGCGCTCAATCTTGACGTCATTGCAACGGCTATGCCTCGTCGTCACTTGTTATGCCTGTTAGTTTACTGTTGTATGAGGCGTCCCAATGCACTCAATCTCGACGTCATTGCAACGGCTATGCCTCGTCGTGACTTTGGGCAGTGATGTGAGCTTTCGCTCCTAGCATCATCATAGCTGGCGGTTCTCATGTGACTCGCTGGTGACCATTTGAGGGTGGTAGAATGCGCCAATTGCATCAGGCATTGGTGGTATGTCATAGATTCATATCTAACACGTAAGCTTCACATAGGTGGTCATACTCACTGTAATAGGAGCGCGCTTCTGTTCTCGGAATGCCGCTTTGCATATGCAGATTCCAGCATCTCTTGATTTGGCATTTGGTAGGGTCTCGGTGGACCAATTCTCGGTAAAAGTCGTTCGGATGATGGCTTTGGTGTATTCTTGATCGACATCCCTTGACCATCTCGGTAGGCAGCTTGGGTAGAAAATCCGTTGGCTTCTTGGTAGTCATTTGGTACTATTGTCCGCATCCAGTTTGGTATGCTGTTTGGCGGTAGTATTTAATCCTTCGGTACCCGATTCGGTAGGTGTCTCGGTTAGTGGCTTGGTACGGTAATGCTCCTGGTAATCCACTCAACCTCCAGGTGGAGTCCTTTGGCAGTGATATTCGTCGCTGTGAGATCTCAGTGATCATCTCTTGGTAATTATCTTAACTGTCTCTTGTGATGCCATTTGGTAGGCTATTCAGTATTGCTCGGTAGTCATATTCAATCTCTTTCGGGACCAATTCGGTAGCTATGTCGCAGTTGTTTGGTATCGCGTTCGAAACAGCTTTGGTTGCCATTTTCCACTCATTCAGCATGGATCAGGCTCGTTTGACGTGTCCTCCTCTGGTGCATTTACCAGTCAACTGGACGTTCGTCGTTTGATAGGTGAATGTATTGTCTTAGATTGCAGGGTGTGTTTGCTGGCTCTCCTCGGGGTATGCTTGACAGCTCATCTGTAGGTGTGCTTGCCATCACTTGACTCGGTTGACTTATTGTCATTCTCTGAGTCCACTAGTCGATTCATTCGCAGGTACACTTGCCACTGCTAGCATTCCCAATTGCTGAATGGATCCTACGGTGCATTGTTCCTGCACTTCTAGGACGGTAATTGTTTGCCGTAGGGGTTGTTTGAGATTCCGTTACGGTCATCCCCCTCTTTTTAAAGTAGTTGCTCCGCCAGCGACTAATCTCATATGGCTTTGTAGGCAACATCGATTGGAAGGGCTTAATTGGGAAGTCAGTTTGCCATGGTCAATTGACATCATAGTTGGGTAGCTGGCGATCGCCGAGTCGGAGTCGGGATCTTAATCGGGAGTATTCTCGGTAATGTAACTTCGAAATAGATATGGCATTGTATTTGGTATCGTAATCGGCATTGTATTCGGCATTGTATTTTCTGCCATACGGCACTTGATTTGGTCTCTTGAATAGTAGTTGGGATTGTACTCGGTATGGCAAGGCCGTTGGTACCTATATCTGCAACTTGACATTCAATTGCTAGTCTCGTAGGCTGTCATCGAAATTAAATACATTAGATACGGTTGATTTCAACATAACTTCATGTATGTCGCCATAGTCACAGATTGATTGTCATCCATCTCCGAGGATCTCAGTGATGGGCATATTGGCACTCGTCAGTCTACTTCATAGTCTCAATGATAGCTTCTTGCAGGGACATATTGCCCGTGCTTCCAATTGCTTCATAAGTCTTCGGTGTTCCAAAGTGCGCTATTCACTTTCGATTGTCATTCGTCTGTCGGGAACATCTCTGAACTGCTCCATCTATGTTAGCCAAAGAATCATGAAAGGATGGAAGCGGTGGAAGGGAATATCCAGGAGGCCATGTCATTAACGGTTTGCCCACACAGGAGCCAAGCCCCGCCGTCCAGTCACTCCCTTCGTGTCTCGGCACGCCGGCAGCAGTCATTCAAGCGTCTCCTCCGAGGGGCTCTTCTGCCGCAACTACTGCTGCTGCTCTCAGCTTGTCGCATACAGCGCTTGGGTCTGTATCACCTGGTGAATTCTAGGTGATGTCTTCCAAAGTCACTCCCAGCAGCCCTATGCATTCCCCAGTCTGTCGGGCAAATGCTACGACAACTTCAATGGTAGTTAGAATATCGTCGAATGCGGTTACTCCGAATGTCTGTATACCTGGACTGCGCCACAAAAGCTTGTCATTTTCGGCTTCTGAGACCTTCGATGCCACTGCCGTGGTCATCAGCATCATTTTCTCTGCTCCACACGCACTCGGTGATTGCATGGAGTCAATCGAGCCCAGTCGATGTCAGGATTTTGTTTGGGAAACCATGGTAAGTCAAGTACTAAACCGTACGCCCACATTGGCATGACTAGCACGTCTGATCTGTCTACTGGTGCGTGATTGTTGAAGTACTGTACTGTGATCCTCGTCTTCCAGCTGTCCTTTGCATGTTACATCACACCTCCGGTCATGGCGAGGGTGATGATGTGTGCCGCCTGATGTGATATGCCGAGTCACTTAAGAAGCCTCGGTGTCATAAAGATGCTGCTTGCGCCACAGTCGACAATAGCCCGTACCAGTTGCATCTCGCCATTTCTGTCTGGCATTTGTGTATTTTCGTCCAGAGTTGGCATTAGTGCCTGCGCCGCCAATAGTTTTTACTTGCTGAGTGTCTAATGATTGTTGGCACTTGATTTGCCGATTGCGGCCTCGATCGTCAATAATTCTTGTACTCTGAGGGCATCATAGTGATTGTAGTCATGGTAGACAGTGTGGGGAATTGTGTCAGTCTGTAACTGTAAATGCACTTCACGCTGCGCAATATATCGCCACTATAGTTCGCTTCAATCCAGGGAAAGCTTCTCATCCTCAATGTCCTTCAATTGTAGTGTGTCATCTCCCTAAGTGCACTTCGCATGTGCAGATGATCGTGGCAGTAAGAGTGCTTTAGTTGTAGAGGGTCCTCTGCGTAAGGGCACTTTGCTCGTGCAGACGTTCCTTGCAGTAAGTGTGCTTGATTTGTAGAGAGATCCTCATCCGTAGGTATTCTTCACTCGAGAAGTGTATCCCTAAGTTGGCCGTAGAATGCTTCTGCGAAGTTGCTAGAGCTGTAGCTGTATGCGCAAACTGGGATAGGTGCACTACGCTCAATAAGAAGGATTGTAGTCGTAACTGTGCTGACTGGGAAATCGTCTCTTGATTTTTCCTTTGGTTTTCGATATTACGGCATTCTGGGGTAAGTTCACTCTGTCCATTGTAGGTGCTTGGGATTGTGATCGCCCTCAACTGACTTGTAGGAATGCTTGTACTCGTGATCCTCATCTTCAATGTTTGTAACGCACCTTGTGTGCCAATTAGTCTCTGCGCTCACTAGGTTGCTGCCGTGAATTGACGCGTTCGGGGGTGCAGTTGCGACTTCTCCAGTGTCCCTGGTTGATTGCGGCTATTGGATGTAATTGATGTCATCTTCAACTCATCTGGATTGATCGTACACGATATTTGTCGTTGGCTGGTCCAATAGTGATTTCCTGTACTTGTGGTATTCATCTTGATCACTACCGGTGACGCAGCTTCAGCGCCAATTGGTCTCCGATCTCAACTCCGCTGCCATCAGGGGCTCAATTGAATGATGGAACAGTCAAAGTTTCATGCTTCGCAGTAATAATGCATCAATATCCCGTTTCAAGGCCGGTATTCTGAATTGCTGACTGCGTGATGTTGGGTGTCGGAAAAGGGGTAAAATCGTCAACTCTTAATGCCGTGAGCAAAACGTATCCGTTTCCTGAAAAAGCAATAATAGTGTAAGGGCACGTATGCCTGCGTTCGGCCTCATAGGTATACGTTTGGTAATTATTAGAATATGGTTGCAAACGTGGATGTGAGTAATAGTAGATGTAGATGTATACATAAGATTATCGCTCGAGATCTATGGCTTGTGGGGGGCCGACTATATAGAATGGCCGTTACCTTGCCAGGGTCATGTGCCGCCGTTACAGCCCAATGCGGCACGTGATTCGACACAGATTAAGACATCGAAGCCTGTTCTGCCTGTAAGTTTGTAACTCTGCATATAATCTCCTTTGCTAATTACAGGATAGGTGTCGAATCCAGATGAAGAAATGGTGACAGCTTCTGGGTCCCCGGATGAATTGAGTGGAGAATAGTACTTTTTGCTGATGTAACTGTTTGAAAAGCAAATCATATAGTCCTATTGCTGTGTGTCAGCTTGTTCTTGATTTCAGTGACCTAATTGTGAGACGTGATAATTCATCTGTATATGTTCAAGGGTCGTATGGGCCATGCGAATCTTCTAGACTCCAAATTGAGTAGATAGACATATAAGAAACTTGATATCATCCTACCTCTTATGGGTAAGTGGGAACACAAAATCTAAATTAAGGATGACATTTAATCTCAGAATTTCAGTCAGTGATGTAACACTAGATATAGATTGTGTGGGCAATGTGCAATGTGAATTTGGAGGAATGATGACCGTCATGCTTCTTTTACCCATGAATCCAACTAGATAACCTGCCACTCAAACCTGGTGAACATGGTCGAGATATGGAAAATTGCATATTGTAGGTCATGGAAATTGAGGATGAGGAGTTGGACGAGGCAAGGTTAGGAAGGTAGGCTACATCAATCAAAAACTAGTGGAATCTACATGCCGTAAGGTGCCAGGCGAAAGAGCTGGAATATGATACGACTATGTCATGCATGGCTCAAATAGCATGTATAATAGTGGATCAGAAAATGAAAGGCAACAAAGCTGTTGGATGGAAATGAGTAACCGTAGAAACGATATAATGGTTGCCAATGACAACTATCTGAATCTTGAGTTGCAATTATTGGCCGTAACATGACAATTAGGATGTACTCAAGGTGGGCGCCAGCAGAGTGCCAACAATTTGCAGACTTACACTATCAGCAATCTAAGGGCTCCATAGCTATTTCCATCCAAAAGGAAAGTATGGGTCATCTTTATTCGGAAACAGCAAGGTGGCACGGTCGTTGCCCCATCCTAGAAATACTCGACAATAATACCTAAATGATTTTTGGGTATGTATCATAGATACACCAAGGGTTATACAATGGCCTTAATCCATAATCAATGTACTGGCTACCATTCTCGGCAGAAATGCTAGCTGTGACATCACTTCTATCTCCTAAAAATGCTCATTACAGGAGCAGCAACAATTTTTGGTTTTGCATCATAGATTATCCAAAAGCTGTACAACAGCAATACACCATAATGCACCTATTGGCAGCCTTTCTGGGCCGAAATGCTAGTGACAGTATCGCTACTATGTCGAAAACATTCTTCTCAACCAAGTGTCTACACATTTTGGTCTTGAATCTTGGATTCTTCAACTGTGGTGCAAAGACATTGACCCATAATTGAAGTTTTGTCTGCCTGTATGGGCAAAAACACAAGTGACAATATTGCTACCACCTCCTAAATATGAGCGTCAACAGAGTGTCAACAGTTTTTGTGGGGTCTGTGTGAGCTACACAGCAATTAACTGTATTCAATCGTTCCTCAATTGAGTTGTTTTGGTCAATCTAATCATTATGTTCTGGTAAACAACTTCGCATATATGCATGAAATAACTTGCACACCTGACATTATTCCACAATGGAAGATTTGATATCGGTACCACCTTCTAAACCTGAGTGTGAATGAAGCCTATTCAATTTTGTATCTTGTGACTTCGATATTTTAGCAACAGGTCCGGGTAACCTGTCAGCGGTCCTGGTTTGGACTGGAAAAACTGTTTGGTTTGGTCTCACACCCGTCCATCAACCAGACATGGTTCTCCTTGGCATGGTTTCACCTGGACAGGACATTGAACCGTGGGTTGTGGGCAACGTTGGAATTGAACCGTGGTTCCAACTTTCCTGTTGTTACAGCTTTGGCTGCAATAAAGTTTTTGAGTTACAATCATATCATGACATGATGAATACGCAGATTGTTCCGTGTTGCCAGCACTTTCACCTCCAGCATTCAGATTTGCGATCTGACTGATATTCGTTGAGTGGCTGTGAAATAAGGGCAATTTCTAAGCCAAATTCGCGTGTTTTCGATAGTAACTCCAGGAGTGTTAGTCAGATTGCAAATCTGAAAGCGGGAGGTGAAAGAGCGGCTAAAACTGCACAATCTATGTATTGATCATGTCCTGATATGATCAGAACTCAAATACTTAATGGGTGGCAAAGTTTTGAGGTGGAAATGCTGGGTTCTTGGTGATAAAACCAGCCCAATTGCAATGGTCCAGGGTTTCGTGTGGTGAAACCCATGATAACGGTTTGGTTCCAGTCCCAACCCCAACCCCAAACCTTTCTGGCGGGATCCAACCGTTGTTAACACTTGACTTGGGCAAATCACGGGATACACAGCAGTATTAACCCATAATCAATCAATCAGCCGCCTTTGTGGGCAACAAAGCAACTGACAATGTTACTACCACCTTCTAAAGATGGGTGTCAATGGAGCCACACCCATTTTTGTGGGGGCTTAGTATTCTATACAGGAAGGAACAAGTCTGCAACATTCCGAAATACATGTCGTAACTGTGAATTTGTTGAATGTGTCCTGGTCAGCAACTTTACAAGTATGTGTGCACTGTCTCAAATGTCTGACATTATTCATACTTGTCGGGAGTGTTAGCAACGGGTCCAAATTCCCAGTTCAGAACCGGGTCCGGTTCCTACCCGGATCGAGACCATGGTAATGGGTTGTACCATACTAAAAACTCGGTCCATGGCAATTGGGCCGGTTTACCACCAACAACCCGCTATTTGAACCTCACAACTGAGCCCCAATGAACTATCTGAGTGCTGATTGTATCATGGCATGATCGATACATAGATTGTTCAGTTTTATCCGCTCTTGCACCTCCCGGATTCAGATTTGCGATCAGACCATTATTCATTAAGTCGCTATCAACAACCCGCAAATTTCATGTACAATGTGGTGTTTTTTGATAGCAATTCCACGAATATTGGTCCGATCGCAATTCTGAATGTGGAAGGCAAAAGAGCAGGCAATGCTGGACAATCTACGTATCGATCATGTCACAATAAGATCAGAACTCAGATACTGAATTGGAGCCAAAGTTGGAGGAACTGTAAAATGGAACCACAGTCTGGATTCAACCGGGCCAAAACACTGCGGCTTTATGCCTTGTCTGGGTAACAACCCAGTGCTAGTTACCCAGTTCAGGTTCCTAGGTGGTTCCTGACACGGACCGGGGCCTTCGGTTCGGTTCCAACATAGACCAAAGCCAGGTAACCCAGAACATTGGGTAAAACTACTTGTAGGTCTAGAATCAATATTTAAGAAGCCATGTTATACTTTGCAATAGAGTATCTTTTGACACTCTCTCAAGTTGAATTACAATGTGTTCAAATTCCTACTGCCATGTTGGAATTAAAATCTTGAAATGCCTTCCTGCTGGAGGTTATAAAATCTTCCAAAAATCGATGTGTTATTATTTGTAATTTGAGCGACCTTACATTGCAAACCATTTTTGATGCTTCATGGGCTTTGATGAATGTGGGCTCAAAGTGTCCAACTGCTTGGAATAATTCTAGATATGCACCTTCAAGGCAATTCTATTAGCATTGCTGAAATGAAGAGACCTGTATCCTCGGCATTATATGGATCATTTGTCATCATATTCTTCACCATCAATCAAAACATGGGACCAGCTCAGTGGGGAAACACTTGCTGGCAAAAGTATACATTGCAATGTTAAATAGATTGACAGATTTAGAAGTTACTGAATTAACTACTTCAACTGTCAATGAAACAGCTTTGGCCATAATGAAGAGATATGGAAGTGGAGGAATAACAATAGTAACCTCGCAAAGGAAATTCATAATCGACATTGAAATCTTATCTATATTGACTGACTTGACAGATGAAACACTCCAAACTGGCATTTAAGAACTTTGTAACTGCTAAATTTCACCAAGACACCTGGAATCACAACCTCATATTTGGATTTGTTTTGGCTCATCTTCCATTGAGTGCCACCGCAAACCATAACCTACAGCGGTCATATAGTGCATTATGCAGCAAGCTGGTAATTCCTTCCACCCGCACCCTCAGCAACATTAGCCAGAGGTATAACTCACTGACAGTGCATGCAATTAAACAGGAGTTGCCATCAAGACAAACAGTTAGTGTAACTTTGGATGGGTGGATATCAACGAACAAACTAGCCCTAATGTCAGTCATTGCTAACTATATGTATCAAAATTAGTCATTGCGAGAAGGACAACTTATATTCCATAAGGTTCATAGCATGATCGATTCTTGTTTTGAAAGCTAATTAAGGATCATCAGGGAAGGGTTGACATACTGGAGCAAGGCTAGTTATATCTTGGAAGGAAGTACTTCATTGTTTTGAGCTTGCCAATGGTCATTAACATGGAATTATGACAGATAACTCCACCTCGTATTACTCAATGACTTGGGAACAACACTCGACCCTGGAGGCCACAGGATCTGGGTGGCCTGAATAGAGAACCCACATTCCAAGTATGGGGCACATCTGTCAGCTGGCTTTAAGTCCATTCATGAGCAGTTTCAATGTACGAGGCTGCCCAAAGTCTTGGGAAATCCATGAGCATGATTAGCAATTTGGTGGGAATGAAACCACAGATATCTTGAAGAGTAACAGACATCGAAATAGGGAAAATGCTTGAATCAACATGGTGTCGGCCATAGTGTTAGGACTGGTTGCAAACCGTCACTTCCAGTTTTGGTCCGGGTCAAAATCCAATCATTGGCAACTAGGTGATCTGTGTTGTCAATGCACCTGAACCGTCTGTTCAGGTATGGTTCAATAAACATCTCCCAACCTGTCTGAATTGGCTGGGTTGTCAGCTGGTTGTCAAAGGGGTCCATCTCTGGATCCATATAATGCTCATGGTTTTGGTGTTTGATAATGGTATCTTATCAAATCCGCTTAAGCAACATCCAATAATGACTTTTCCAGGTTTTGCATCGTCCAAACTTGATTATTTTGGAATCTGTGTGATTCCTTCGATATTTTATTTCATTACCCATGAAGGCGGTCAACACTTCTCTTATGAGCTAAAGTATCCGCATGATGCATCGATAACACCATATGCAAGACACACAATCGTTGACAATACGTTGATGCTCATTTCCATATTGGGGTAATCATCCTTTCGGGACTAGGCCAGTGTCCATGTTGTGTGCTCTTTTGCCAATACAGGCTGCCAAATCCTCAGTTCTCCATAACCGCGATCAAATCAAATTGTCAATTACGCAACTTGAACTATCAAACATCGTTGACACTCCATTGATACTCATTTTCAGAATGGGGTAACAAAGATTATAGGATGGGGCAGTGACTGTGCTTTGTCATCGTTGGTCTGTAAAGGCTGCCAACACATCCGCAAAAGTGCAAATCGATTATAGGCTGCGCTATGTGCACAGATGCACACACACAGCTCATAGCAAGCTTCCGGTGGACCCCGGCCTGACGCACAGTCTATGGTCATCTATAGTCGATTCATACAGATATGCGCGTCAGCCTTACTCTGGGAGGAGCAGAATTTTGCACAGGAAGTTTTTGGCCGATGGAAAACTTGGAGTTTGTGGAAGCTTTGGCTAATAGAAGGCTCTAGGTCTGTAGAAGCTTTGCCTGGTAGAAGGCTCTAAGTCTGTGGAAGCTTTTATGCTAACGTTTATGTAGCCAACCAACTTGTCTAAGTGCTTCTAGTACTATGATCACCATCACCGACACCATTGCTATTGCCATTATCACCATCGCCATCATCACCATCACCATTATCACCATTGCCATTATCACCATTGCCATTATCACCATTCCCATAATCACCATCAGCCCGGGACCAAATGCTTACACATACGCCTACAATCAGTAGGACGCGGGCTGCAGATTCCACTGGAAATCTGAGTTGGACATCCGCCCTCACCAAGACTCAATTTTCTACCAATTCTGCGGGATGTGAGACTGCAATTGTCAACACCCTGACAATGAGGCATCGTGAGATCTCGTCGGGGTGGCCGCAGTAGACATAATGTTCAGACTATGATATTGACCAATGGCATCATATCGGCAGCTGCCACTCTCCTCCCACCATCTGCCTCCCGCCACTTGCCTCCCAGTGCCTGGTGCCTGCAACTCTGCAAGACTCTGAATCGATCACGCAGGAGCATAGATGGGAGCATATAGCCAAGTGAGATTGGGAGTGTCTTGCCTCTGGAGAGTGTAATTGGGGGAGTGCTTGGGAGTGTACCAGAGAGGATCTTGAGAGCTTTCTTGGAAGCATACAGTGATACAGGCCAGGAGTGTGATATCGAGTGCAATTGGGAGTGTATTAGTGTGCGTACTCGGGAGTGTGCTCGAGCGCATTCTGACCGTTTACTAGGGAGCGTATATTCATGCAGGCTGTGAGTGTGCCATGGAGCCCAACTAGGAGTGTACTTGAGACCCTCTTGAGAGCTTACTAGAGAGCACACAACGAAGTGCATTTGGCAGTTCTGTTGAATGCTGTATGATACATAATATCAAGCACACAATCGCATGGGTCTCATAGTAATCTAGTCAATGCGCAGGTCCAGACGAACTCAAAGTACCATGAGTCAAATAGGCTATGGATTATGATCCCCAAAACTGCTTCTCTATCAGTTATGCATTCCATAACGTCATTTTTTCCAGTGTATGCACAATAGTGACCAAAGAAATTTTCAATTACCTTACTTAAAATACTAAAAATCACTGACACTCTATCGATGCTACTCTCCATGATGGGGCAACGAAAATATCATGCATTGTTTTGCCTGAAAAGGCTGCCTGTATTTTGTATATCAATATTCCTCACAATTTACCATTTAGATATTCCAAGATGCATTGCCAAATATTGTTGACACTCCATTGATGCTCACTTTCAGAATGGGGAAGTGACTGTGTCGCTTTCTCTTTTGCCCATAAAAGATGCCAATATGTCATTTATGTATAAAAGTGACCATATTATTTTCAAATTACTGTACTTACAAAACCAAAAATTATTGACAGTCCATTGACACTGATTTTAATGCATTCTCTAGTCAAAATGTGCTGACATCAATAATTGTATGTATATATATTTAACTATGTTGGCTGCCTTTCTGTCTGATTGCGACTCTGCCCATTGGCAAAGTGGGGCCAAGTAATCTTCTTAATCCGATCGCTCTTGTGAGAATGAAATATATTTATCTTGCCAGATCATGCATTTTGCCTGCTAGAGATCTGTTTGTCAACAAATATTCACATGGGACTTCTTACAATTCATCTGTAATATTTCTCCCATGTTACTTCTCGGTCAAGAAATATACAGATCCTGGTAAAATTATATTGAGCGATTCGGTCCTACTTTTTTGTATTTCCCTTATTCCTCCTTGAATCTATTGCACTGACCTTCAGAATCCCTTTTTCAGATTTGTTCTGTGACCTCTATGTTGGCCAAATCAATTCGGGAACATTTGGTGGGGCACAAATCATACTTAGTTAGGCTTGGCAGATTAGAGATGCAATTGTCTAATTCTGCATTGTATTTATCGTCTGCCTCCCAGTAATTTTTGCACAAATTTGGATCATTCAAATCAACTTTCCAGTTAAGCCAATATTTGTTGTTCGAAACTCTTTCAGCTGGACTATTCTGATCACGTTCTGCTGGATGACGGCTGATTCTCATCATTTGGTCAATATTCAATACTTCAGTTCATCATGCAGGGAAGTTGTTTGCAGCCAAAGCTGGTGGGAACGCTGATGTTTCCGTCAATTTGAATCCTGCCGAACGATCCTGTTGCAAGGTCGACCAGGGTGCTTTGTCAATCTCCTTAGTATTTGAAATATATCATATGGCTGTCACGTACTTGTGTTGAGTCCGAAATTTTTCTTGTGTAGCACATAGGTTTTTGCTGCCCTACAACATCTCCCGAATGTTGTGGACCTTGGCCAATCCGCGCAATTAGCTTTCCTCCGCCTCTTTCTTCAATTCGAAGTTGGTTTTAGGTTCTGTCACATTCACTGCTGGGTCCTTGCCTGCCTGTCTCCTGTGATTCACTTGAGCAAAATTTGGTACAACAACTTTTTCGCGACAGGTCTCGACTGTGTATTTTCATTGCCTCCAGTCGATCACGTCTCGCCCGGGGGAATATGTGGCCTGCTGACTGACACCATGTGGTTTGATCGGGTATATGTTGCATGACACGTTACAGAGATTGGTGTACTTTGGGTGTTTCCTCTTGCTGACAGAACCGGCCTGTGATATTGTGCAGCAACAATGTATTGCTAAACTCCATTGGATCGTAGTGGTAATAGTTAAGATTCGAATTCATTTGGCAGCAGCTGTTTGGGGATTCAGGCAGTCTATTCGAATGAAGCCTTGCAGTAGTTAACAAGTGACCCGCCCGATTGTTTTGTCTGGGTGTTGTTGTAGCTACATTGGTAGGTGTTAAGTGTTCTTCATTATTGCTGGACGAATCATACCTATCAGAAGATCATTGACAAGATTCAACAGCTGTTGCGGAGGGGAACAGATTGTACATTGGTACTGTTTCTGGTTTATTGATGGACAATTGTCTTTATCTGGCACAGTATTCATTCTCCGCATACCTCAGAAACACGTCTTAGTATTGGGTAGTATAAGAAGTCATGTCACCAGGTTGAATATCCATTCCATTGTTCCACTTTCTAAATGATTGCAACTTGCGGAAAAGATCAAAAATGTGTGATGAAATAAGATACTGACCGGTCGTTGGCTTACCTTCAGCAGAGTATTTAGACATCGTCAGTTGTGCAAACTTCACAGCAAAGTGTAAGTCTTCCTTCCTTTGAGTCATCTTCTTAGCTAAAGCTCGCATAATGCCATCCATCTAATTAAACTTGTCATTGGATACAGTAAAAGCTTGATGCAGAGTGACCATATGCCATGTCAACATCCAGAGGGTCCATTATCAAACTGGCCTTAAACCTTCCATGAGATACATGACAATGCTCCATTCATCATGTGTTGTGAAGAGTTGCCATCAATAACTATATTTTGGATTCTTGAGCAACTCGCAGGTGAATTCATATAACTTGTAGGTTGACTCACACAACTCCAGTAGTGATTTCCATAATGTTTTCACATCCATAATAGGTAGTTCTGCAAATTGTCTGTTGGCATTTTGACATTCCATGTACTCATTTCAATGACCAGGTGTCAGAGTAATGAATACAGCAAGCATTCGCTGCTACATGCAGGTTAGTGTCAGGAATTTCAAAATTTCTTGATATGTGTATGTTCTCAATTATCTTTGCTAAACCTGCTCTTGTAGCCGTTACCAAGTGTTAGCAAGGGGTTCAAATTCCTGGGTTAGTTCCGGGTCCAGTTCCACCCCAAACCGGACTGTGGCAATGGGTCTTACCATACGAAAAACCCGGACTTTTGGAATTGGGCCGGTTTTACCACCCACAACCCAGCATTTCAATTTCACAATTCTGGCTCCAATTAAGTATTTGAGTTCTGATCGTACCATGACATGATCAGTCCGTACATTGTGCAGGTTAAGCCGCTCTTTCACCTTCCGCTGTCAGATTTGTGATCACACCAATATTCGTTGAGTTGCTATCTGAAACTTGCGAATTTCGCTGAAGATATGGTGTTATTTCACAGCGAGTCAACAAATATTGGTCCGATCGCAAATCTGACAGCGGCAGGTGGAAGAGCTGCTAAAACTGCCCAATCTATATATTGATCATGTGATGATACGTTGAGATCTCGGATACTTCATTGGAGTGAAAGTTGCTGGAACTGTAAAATGGAACTGGGGTGGAGATAAAACCTGGTCAAAAAACGGCAGTTTTGTGTCCAGTCTGTGTAACAACTCCACGAAGACAAAGCGGGTCAGGTTTTTGGCTGGCTCTGGAACTGAATTGAACTGAAACGCCGGTCAAAACACGGACCACTGGCAGGTTATCCAGACCCATTGCTAACGCTACTGACACCGTGTTGATTCTAGCATCGACCTCTATTCGATGTGTTTGACTCTTCCCAATGTCTATTCTTTCATTCTCATGAATTTACTGAATGCGCTCATGACCTTTCGAAGACTTCGTGCAGCCTTTCACACTGAGACTGCTTATAAACACTACCGAAGCAAGCTGAATCGTGTGTGTCATGCATGGTATGGGGTTTCTCAATGCAGGCCACTTGATTTGGGTGGCCTCAAGGGTTGAATGCAGTTCCTGAGTCAGTAAGTAATTTAATGCAGTATTATCAGTTGTAAATCAAAGTAATCAGCCATGCGTAAGGTCAAAACCTTGAAGACCTTCATTCAAATGTATGGCTAACCATCCTCAACGATGTTGACATTGGACCTATTATCTTGAATTAACTTTCGAAACAGGAATACTAGTTGCTATTGACCTAAAACAAAGTGTGATGTTCTTCTCGCAATTCCCAACTGCAATCGATAACGTAAGCAATAACTGGTGTTATGGCTAATGTATTCACCGATGTCCACCTGTTCAAAGCTAAGCTACATTTATATCTTGATGGCAATTGCTTCCTGATTGCATCCACTGTCAGTGGGTATTTCCTCCGGCAAATATTGCTAAGGGTGCTGGCTGACGGTAGTACGAGCTTGCTGCATAATGCATTACATGACCCTTATAGCTCTTGGTTGGCCATTGTATTCGACAGATTATAAGCCAAAACAAAGCCTGATACAAGGTAGTGATTCCAGGTGTCTTGGCGAAATTTTGAAGTTTCAAAATCCTTAGATGCCAGTTTGGAGCATGTTGTCTGTAAACTCAGATAATATGGATAAGATTTAAATCTTCCATATGAATGTCCTTTTTGACCTTACTATTGTAATTCCTTGACTTCCTTGTCTCTTCAGTATAGCAAATACTATTTCATTGACCGTTGAACTAGTCAATTCAGAAACTTCTGACCCTGTTAATTCATGTAACTTTGGAATGTGAGCTATTGCCAGCAAGTGTTTCCACATGGAGCTGGTCTGATGTTGTGATGGATGGCAGAGAACTTGATCACAAACAATATACATGATACCATTGCTGCTGGTCTCCTCAATTTGGGATGGTATATAGAATCACCTGCAAGGCACTTGTCTAGAATTATTCCAAGTAATCGAATGCTTGGAGCCCACATTCATAGAAGTCCACCAAGTATCAAATATGATAAGTCAAGTAAGGTCGCTCAAATCACAAATCAAAACAGGGTCATTTTTGCAGGAGGTTATATCCTCTAGCCAGGAGGTATTGGATGAATTGGAATCTGACATAGTGGTAGGAATTTGAAATCTGCGTAATTCAACTGGATTGACCGTTAGGTGTTTAGTTATTTTGTAGTAAAACGCTTGATTTTAAATATTGACTGTAGACTTACCAGCATGAAAGAAGTAAGACATCTGAGAAATTGCATACATAGTTGTAAAGTCGTATACCACAACATTATAATATGACTGTCTGTTTAAAGCTTGATTTAGGAATGGTGTAATGCAGTTTGTTGCTGTGTAGCATGCTAAGCCCCCACAAAAACTGTTGATGCTGTTGACGCCAATCTTTTGGAGGCAGTAGTGATATTGTCACTACCTATTTTGCCCATATCGGCGGCCAGTACGTCAATATTGTGTGAATGAAGTTGCACAGTCCATGAATTTGTTCAATTTGCGAAACCAAATATCATTGACACTCTGTTGATGCTCTCTGGACGCATGGCTGTCACTGAATGATTGGAGACAGTACCGATATCAAAGGTAACATTTTTGCCCATAATGGAGGCTAATACATTGATTATCAGTCAATGTTGTTGTACAGCACTTGGATTCTCCAAGACACAAGACAAAAAATGGTTCACAGTCCGTTCACCCTAGTGTTACGAACGGTTCCGTTTCTGGACTATTTCTACTGTAGCAGTTCCAAGAAAACCTGGACCCGGCCGGTTCGGTCCAGGTTTGTGCCAAACGGTTCCCTCGCTTCAGGTTTTGAATATTCTTCCGATAATTTAGTGTTTGGTATACGAAGTATGGAGCTTGAAACAGCGCATCTTTTTGGGGGTCTCTGATGTTTGATATCGTCAGAACTCCGCAAGCGGCTTTGAAATTATTGTCATTTTTGGCCGACAAATGAGGTTTTTGGGCTACCCCTTGCTGAGATTTAAAGATATCGAACATCGGAGACCGCCAAAATATGCGCCGTGCTGAGCTGCATAGGTTACATACCAAACACTAAACTCTCTGATCAATATTTATGGCCTTAAAGTGATGGTTCACTTACAAAATTGTCGATTTTTGAGGGGGTAATGCCATTGCCACACAGATCTATAACCCTGGCTGGGTCCAAAACTGGAACCGTTGCTAACACTAGTTGATGCTCAATCTTAGGAGGTGATAGTGATATTGTCACCTGCATTTGTGCCCATAAACGCGGCCAATACATTGATTGTGGAATGAGATCATTCCATAGCCCTCAAATTATGCAAAATGGAAGACCAAAATTGTTGACAATCCCTTGATGCTCAGTTTTAGGAGGTGGTACCGAAATGGTGGGTAGCATTTTTGTGTATAATGGTGGCGAATACTTCTATTTCAAATTAATGTCATTGCACAGCCATTGACTAATTCACCATGCAAGACCAAAAATCGTTAATGCTGTGTTGACGGTAATTGTCAGGAGGTACTGAGGATAGTGTCAGTCCCATTGTTGCCCAAAATGGTGGCCAATATATTCATTATGAATTACAGTCATTGCACAGCCCTTGGACTATCCATGATGCAAGATCAGTCATTGTTGATGCTCAGTTGGTAGTGATATGTAGGAGGTAGTAGTGATATTGTCACCAGCATTGTTCAATAAAATGGCTACCAATACCTCCAATATGAATTACCATCATGAACCAGCTGTTGAACTATCCGTGTTACACAACAAACAATCATTGACATTCCATTGACCCTCATCTTCAGGTTGTGGCGATATAGTCTCTAGCATGCTTATACAGCAAGGTGGCCATTACATTGGTTATCCGTTTATGTTGTTGTATAGCCATTGGATTATCCAAGGCAAATGGCAAAAAATGATTCATGAGCCATTGATGCTCGTTTTTAGAATAGGAAAACAAGCATGTCACCTACTGCTTGAACTTTTGAAGATGGCCAATACGATTACTTCGGAAGGATGCAACTATGCAATCTGTTGATTGCAGAAAGTGAAAGACAAAATGTCAGTGACACTCTGTTGATGCTCACCTTATCCACATCCCTACACTCATTGTATACTGAATAATTGGATACAAAAATTTCATAGTGATAATTCACAACGAATACATCATTTCAATGTATAATCATTTGCATCTCAAAGCTTAGTGGCCTCTCAATTTCTAATGCACATGTTTACTTGTCATCTGAGTTATGGATGTCGTAGCTCTATAAGATTCCAGTGCATTCAGCAGGTATTTTACCGCATGTAAATCAATTCCCTAGTTTTCGATTAATATTGCCTAAGTTTGTCACCTTTGCTTATCCAGCTTCTTCTTTTCCATTTCCATGATGTACATTTAGCAATTCTCCAAAACTCGACCATTTGCACCAGTTCTGAGCGGATAGTTCCACAGTTGATCATATGGATCAATGCTCCATGATGGTTGCCAAACATACTGATTCGTATTGTACACTGACCACTCCTTCTATCACTCGTATGATATCACTGACTTAAACTCTGTCAGTCAATTTCATCACTAATTCAGGTCTTGGTTTCTCACTTTACAGCAATAGGTAAGTCGATATTGAGTTTGTTGGTTGTTGATGAACCTGATTTGCAATCAAGAACTGTTGCATGGTGCGTATGACCCTTGCACATGTACAGACTAATTATTGTATCTCACATTTTGGTCACTGATATTAAGGAAAAGCTGATACATGGCAAATTTGGTTCAGGAGTTACATTTATGAGAGACATGTTGCCAAAAATAGCTATTGGTCTATTCATTCCTCTGGCAATGCACGAGCCGCCACCAGTTCATTGTCTGACTCTGATATCTAGGTTATAATTAGGTAGGATGGTAATATGCCAGGGAAAAAGCTTATGTTTTCAGCAGGTTTTGTTTTCTTAAGTGGCCACACATCAGGCCATGTGTTCGGGTGGTGAGATGCTATGTGTTTGTGTGACTGTGGTTTCACGGAACCTAACCTCAGATGACTACTGCCTGGACGAGAACATCCTTGTGGCATCTGCATTATTCCAGAATCGATATGAATAGTCTCTATAAGCTCTCCAAACGTTGTCAGTGTTGGTGCAGCTGAATGTTTGTCTTTTCGGGGCTTAATAACTGCCGGAATCTTCAATTCAGGAGTCCTGTACTTCTTATCTCTTTCACAGATGTAGTCGGCCGCGTTCCTCCATCTCTGTTGAGTCAATTCTTCAAGCATTATCTGCTTTAGCCGAAATCTCCTCATGTGGTACCGTACTGCTTTGGAGAATGTGCTCATCACCCTGATGGGTTTGTCATCTTCACTCAGGTTACCCCACGCTGTATCTTCTAGATCATCATCCAAATCTTCCTCATTCTCTTTATAGTTGGAACTTGCAAGATTGCTCAGACTGTCTCCGATAGCATTCAACATCCCCTGAAATGATTTATCTGACTGTCTGATTGTCTATCCCGCCTTTGCAGCATTTGTGATATCTTCTTGCTTCTGCTTGATCGCTCTCTTGGTGTTTTCAACTGACTGTCCTTCCAGAGCATATTCTATCTCCACATGACCCTCGATCCATTGCTCTTTGTCTTCATTACTCTTAAAGTGAGTTTCTTGAATTTTCTCTGCTGCAGGCCTCTTTCTGGATCGCAAACTGTGCAATGCCCCAAGGGCTCGGACAATTTCTGCATCGAGGCAGCTCTTCCCTTCATCCGCGTGAGGATGTCGTCATGTGGAATTCTTTATTGAATTGCCACATTTGCCTGCCAGAAGTGGTGAGAAGTCCTTTTTTGGAGCATTGACCTGTGTTGTTTGGGTTGACTTTGTTGTGTCGGAAGATGTTGGATGGTACATTATATGGATGATACGGAAGCAAGCTGCATCTGAAATGTCACATATGGCATGGTTGATCAACCTGAACATCGCAAACTCTGCATTCTGACTGTCCATAAATTGGGAATAGTAATGCTTACTGTACAATATGAATAGGTTTTTAGCATCAGTTTCATGTAAGATCCATGGGATGTCTTGATCCAATCATCACCAAATGCCCTTTCCATCCAAAGATTACCTGGTTACGTCTGACAAAGGCGAGACTTTGACTGTCATTCACATGTACACATCCCTGAAAACAACCACCCAACATTCCACTGACTTACTGACAATCACCAGATAGTTCAAAATCACTGCAACCTGCAGCCTTACGAGGCAGAATTCATGAGGAGTAGAACATGCAAGTTTGCTGTTGCTCATTCCATTTTGATGTAAAGCATACTACATATTACTCTGGACTTCCCACTTCTGTTCATTAACATCTTCCTCTCTTTATAGACACTGACAAATAATGGCTACACAAACACCTCAGCCAGGTGACAGCAGGTCCAAATCAAGTGAAACAACGAACAATTCATCCAATTACTTACTGACTGGAACACAGCAACTACGCAGGCACCACTCATTCCACCGAGACACAGCCAATGCAGCCACAGCAAATATACCTGAGGATGAACTGTTAAAAATTGTGCTTGAAACAAGATGCAGCAAGAATTTCAAGCAGTATGCGATTGGATATTAGTATATGCATATGAAGGTTGATGGGCATCAACCGACCATAAAATGTACATCAGGTATATGTATGGAGCTACATGACCAATGTATAGCAGCCTGTAATGGTAAACCTCCATGGTCAACCAATGCACTTATCCATACAGGCCACACAATTGAACATCATGATATTGCCGGCTGTGGGATTCCCGCAATTGAATATTGTGATAAGGGTACTCGAAATTTTACCAACCAGGCATTCAACACCTTCGAGGAAGCTCCAGGAGCCTACATGGTTGCGGTAATAGCCGAATCTCATTTTTAGAAGTAACTAATTTCTTGAAGGTTTTGAACATTTCAGCTACTATGGCAACGCAAGGAGGTTGAGTACAGCTAGAACAGTCTGACCTGTGCCTTGCCTTGAATATGGTCAAAATGTCCAAGGAGGGTGTTCCAGTGCTGCAATAGAGGAGATGCAACAGCAAATCAAGAAACCTCAGGCTGAAGTCCAAGACAAGAAGATGTTGAGTGTTGAGATTCCTGGGCACCATAAGGTGGAAGCTACGATGGAAAGATACCTAGCTATGCTTCATGCAAACCACATGGATACCTGCCTTCCTTGCCAAAATGGCATAGTAGTGAATCCGCATATACAGTGGAGGTGTAATGGGATGGGTGCACCTCCACCAGACTGATACAGACAGTAGACCCCTGAACCGAGACACTCTCCATCTGTAACACCACCAGCGGCGCACAGTGACAATGAGGTAGCAAAATGTTCCGAAATTGACAATTTGTGACTCGGATATGTGTATTCACCTGGTTCTCTTCCCAGTGCTCAATTGTTCAAACTTGATGCATAGGTCCAGGATAGCCAGCAGGAGAAAGATTTTAATCCAGATTTGCAGAGTGAGGAAGGAACATCCACTGGATAGTATACTATCTGCTGTGTGTTAAAGCAGCTAACAGCCATTGTGCAGATGAGAGCAGCCAATTGAGCGAACCAGTGAGTGACAATAAGCATTGGTTGAATGGAATCGGATTTTTCAGTGTAATATTATGTACAATTAGGGTACACTTTAATATATGTTTTAAGGAACATATGTATATGGATTTCTAAAGAAAGACTTTGTCATTAAGCAGAAAGCACATAAAGACGATTGAAAGGCTCCCAAAATAATATTAATGACATGCTATGCCAAATCAAAATGATTGGATTTTGTGGATAAACCTGGGGCTATATGTTCATCAACAGAGTGTGAATGATTTTTGGTCTTGTAAGTCAGGTAATTAATAGGAAACTTTGTCGCTCTTAAGCATAATCATATTTTTTGCCGCTTTGATGGGCAAAATCGGTAGCAACAGTATAGCTACAACTCCTCAAAATGAACACCAACAATTTCCAAACTTTCTAAGTCAGCTAATTAAAATGTGATTTGGTAGTGGTGGTACATATTGAAAGCATTGGCTGCCATCATAGGCAACAGAGAATGCGGAATGCTCCCAGCCCAATGCTGAAAGTAAGTGTCAATGGAGCGTCAAGTATTGTTAGCCTTGTATGTCAGGTATCTAACAAGTGATTTGTTAGTGGTTATTCATAATGATTGTATTGCTCATCCTGATAGGCGAAAACCAATGCAGCACGCTCCCTGCCGTATGTTTGAATGAGCCTCCACTGTGCCTCAACAATATCTGATCCTGCATTTTGGGTAATCTCTGTGACGCTTAATCCCACACATCTATAAACAAGGCATTGGCAGCGTTCATACGCTGATAAGGTAGAGATATTCCCACGACAGCCTGCCGGACATTAACAACTTATTTCATGAGTGACACTGCAACTAAGTTTGCATGAGCATTTTAGCCAACAAAAGTGGTCAAAATGTCATATATAGACATCAACTGCCACATCACGCTCTGATTAACTATAAGGTAAGGCCAAAAGTTGTTGACACTCAATTGACACTCAGGTTGAGGAGATAGTAGCGATGTCTGCGCTAGCGTTTTTGCCCATACAGGTGGCCAATGATTTCATTATGCAACAAATTGACCAATCCCTTAATTAATTATCTGACTTACAAATTCAAATATCATTGCAGCTCCATTGACGCCCATTGTCAGAATGTGGCAGGGACCGTGCGGTTTCCTCATTTGCCTATATCAGCGGGCAATACTTCAAATATTAATGTTACGAACAAATCGCAACTGAAGTTACCAACAATGCAGGATCCTAAATAAGTTACAATCCGTTGACGCACATCTTCAGACTGGGGTATGCACTGTGTCTCTTTTTGTTTTCATTATAAAGGCACCCAGTACATCCAAAGGAGATAATACTCTGCCGAAGACAATATTGTGTGACTATCAGTAAGATTTTTGACAGCGAGCATAAATAGAAAAACCGAAAACACAAATCCTGAGTTTTGAAATGACAGGACAAGCCAAACAGGTCAAAAACCGCATGTTGACGGGTATGGGTAACGGATTGCGATGCCATGACGCACCGGGTTGGGGTTTTGGACAGGTTATGCAGGGAATGAATCATTCCTGCGATCTAAATTCGGACTGCTGGCAGGGTACCCATACCTGTTGCTAACACTAGTCGGCCTGGATACCACGGTTTGCAAGCTATGTGAGAAAGTATGTGTTTCTAGATGGTTTGAAAATCCACAACCTGAATATGATGTAGCAGCAAAGGCTTGCTGTAATGATTATACTGACACAGGGCCGTCAAAACGAGTTCATTGACAGTCAAATATCCAAAGTATAAATCGCAGTACTTCGAATTATAGATGTGAAGATATGGCACAATTGAACATTGAAGATGGATGAGCAAGTCTACTGATTATCAGAATTCACCTGCAAGTTGCTGAGGAATCCAAAATAGTAAAAATACCGGCAGCTCCTCACGATACAGGAAGAATGGACCATTGGGAAGTACATCATGGAAGTTGTCACTCAATTCTGATAATGGGGCCAGTGGATGTTGAATCGGCATACAGTTACTCTGCATTACGTTATCACTGTATAAAATGATGTATTCAAGCATATGGACGGCATTATGCGAGCTTTCGCAGAGATGATGACTCAATGGAAGGAAGACTTAACCTTTGTGACCAAGTTTGCACACCAGAAGCTGATCAAATATCAGGCTACATCACTCCAATGGGTGGAATGCTTCACAGTTTAGCACATATCCTCAATTTTTTACGGAAGTTGCCATTGTTCATGAAGTGGAACAAAGAAAAGAATGTTAATTCTGAGGACGAAACTTCCGATTCTACACAATATCACAAGGCATTTCTGAATGAATTCGAGGATGAAAACTGTGCGAAATATATATGATTGACTGTCATTCAATCTGATAGAATCCCGAGCAACAATCCCTTCCCTTTGCAATCACTTCTGTAGCTGGTCAACATTCTTTTGATCCAGATGATTTGTCCCTCAATGATGAAGGCTACTAAATGCCTAAAAACATAGCCGAAACGACACCCACACTGAGTGATTGCGGACCAAGCATATTGAACGCCAGAAGGCTCTATTTGAATTCACCTCCAGCATCAGCAAAGAACAGGAGCCAAGTGAATCCGAATCCGAATGATTATAACTCTGATCCAATTGAGATTTGTAGTATATTTTGGAAACTGGATATTACTGACAGATGACCGGAACAGGAGGAAACGCACCCAAAGTATGCCGATCTCTCTAATGTGGCATGCGATATAGTTTCTATTCTGCCACATGGTCTCAAAGTGGGGGATAGTTTTTCCCTTGGGCAAGACGTAATCAGCTGGAGGCAGTCAATAACTGCAGGCGAGACCTATTCTGAAAAAGTTGTACAAAGGCACTTTCCCCAAGCCACTTATGGGATATTGGCAGGCGATAACCCAGCATTGGGTACAACTGAAACAGAAAATAACTTCCAATCGTTCAGAGAGGTGGCGGAAAGAACATCGCACATAATGGCCAATGTCCATGACATTCTGGAGATGTGGCAGGGCAGCCAAAACCTCAGTGCTACATATAAGGAATCTCCTGCTCAGAACAAGCAAATGACAGCTGTTGGCTACATGTCAGATATGTAAGAGATTGTCAAAACATCCTGGTATAACTTTCAACATGATGGTTTGGCTTCATTGACATTGTTGGAAAGATTACCTATGCCACCAACATTGTCTGTAATTGAACTTCCTGGAAGATGAAGTTATGTATTAAATGCATGCCGAGTTAGATGAATCGACCATCCTCCAGCACAACATGATGAGGATAGTGCATCTGAATGCATTCTGGATACCGGCCATTGGCATACCTGCAATGATGACTTCAATCTTCCATAAGAGAGTGAACATGATATGTGGGCAGAAGATGAATCAGATGTGGAGCAAGATGATGGCATCAAGGATCCAGAATGCCCAGAGGAGTGTAATAGGAGTGCCACACCAAATGTTCCTGGATTGATTTGCCCAACACATATGTTATACACGATGGCTGAAAAGGCTTTGATGACCATCAATGCAATGTACAGAAGGAGGAATAAGAGACACAAGAAAAAGTAGGTCAGAGTGAGGCAATATGGTTTCACCAGGTTCTTTATGTTACTTGACCGAGAATGTCTCTTGGCCCATTACCATGGGACAACAGTGAGCAGTCGCAGATGAATATTGGTTGATAAACAGAAATGTCACTAATGAAATATATCATTCAGCAAAAGATATAATTTTAATTGAATAAGAGCAATGCGTGCAGAAGGATTCCTGGGGGTGGCTTCGCCAGAAAGCCAAGTCTTAATAAGGCAGCAAGGCGATCAATAAGTTTGAATATCTATGGTTATAGTGATTGATGGCAGCAGACAATGAGTAGACAATACATTACAATGAGTGTCAACGGATTGTCAACGATTGATGGTCTTGTAAATATGGTAATTGAACAGTGACTTGGTCACATTTATGCATAACTACCAGATTGGCAGCCAGTATACAGAAAAGAGAAAATGACACGGTCACTGCCCCATACTGAAAATGACCGTCCATGGAGTGTGAACGATTTTTGGTCTGGTAAGTCAGGGAGTTAATTAGTGATTTGGTTATTGTTGTACATTATCGATGTATTGGAAGCCTTTGTAGGCAACACAATGAGTGACAGGCTCACTGCTCCATCTTGAAAAGGTGACTCATCACAGCATCAATGATGGATAGTGGGTAATCTAAGTGGCACATGATTGAAGACATCTACAAATAATGACTAGGCAGCGTTTGTAGGCAGATAAGCATGAGATGATCCCAAGATAACATCCCGAACAATTGAAATCTAATTTAGACCCAACCTAGCAATGCGGTGTTCATGAGGGTTTGAGTATGTAAAACCAGTCAAAACTTCGTATATAGACATTCACGGCCACATTGTGCTTCGATCATCGAAGATTCAAGGCTAGAAACCACTGACTCTCCATTGACACTCATTTGCATGATACGGCAGGGAGCATGTCGCATTCCCTAATGCCTTTAAAGGCAGCCAATACATTGATTATATCTGACAGCAACTAAATCACTCTGTAAATACATGACTTACTAGACCATCCATTGTTGATGCTGCATTGACACTCAGGTTCAAGATGGGGCAGGGAGTGTGTCACTGTCTCCTTTGCCTATAACGGTGGCGAATACTTTGAATATGTATAAAACTGACCAGGTCACTTTTTAATTACCTGACTTACAAGACCAAAAATTGATGATGCTCCTTTCACACTCATTGTTAGGAGATAGTAGTGCTGTTGTCGATTGTGTTTTTGCCCATAAGGGCAGCCAATACTTTCATTATGCATTAGAGCAACCAAGTGTCTGATTCACAACCTGACTTACAACATGAAGGACATAACATCATTGACACTCCATTAACGGTCACTTTCAGAATTGGGAAGGGAGGCTGTATTTTGGTTTCTTGAAGATATAGGCGGCCCAAGCATTGACAAAGGACCATGACTTACAAAAGTCAATATGTTCTGATGACAAGTAGCATATCTAAGTGCAACCATAAATGGTAAAACCCGATATCCTGATCTGGTGATTGTGACTACCAGGTCTAGCCAAACATGGCAAAACCTGCGGGTTGATGGATATGAGTCCGGGTTTGTCCGGCCAAGCAGCAGCAGTTCGGGATGTTGCATAAGTCTGAAATCGAACTGACCTGTTTTTGCCTTCCGAACTTGTTCAACTGGGAGGTTACCTGGACTTGTTGCTAACAGTAGAGATCGGCAGACTTCGAGTGTGTTTCCTTTGGTTGATGCCACCAGTTGGAAATTTATGGTATCCAAAATATAGTGTTAACCTGCATTAGGTCGGAGTGGTAACCATTAGCATTCGGAATCCCTTGTCCCCAGCTCTTTGGGGATACAGTTGGTGAATTGACATAGAGTCTTCCGGCAGGTAATAAGTATGCAGTACGACCTTGTGGTCCAGTTATCGTTTGAGCAATGTTTTTAGGCAACCAAACTTCCTCAACATTCCTGGACAAATCATGTGGATTATATGTAGATTAATCGGATTCTGAAGCCATTGCAGAGGCGAACAGATTGTTGATCAAGATGCATTGGTATTTGATGACGGCCAAATGTCTATTTCGGATACAGTACTCAATCTCCAAATACTTCAACAACGTTGGATGGTATTGCCCAGAATACCAAGTCTCGTCCTCTGGATTGAGATCGATTACCATGAACTACTTCCTAAATGATCACAAATCACAGAAAGGATCGAGGATATACGCTGAAATGAGAAGCACATCTGTCGTTGGAGTCACTTTAGCATAACATTTGGACATCTGCAGTCGTGCTAACTTCATGATGCTGAACAAGTCTTCCTTCCATTGAGTCTTCTTCATAGCTAATGCTCATGAAACGCCATTTATATGAGCGAACATGTCATTGTTGAAAGTGATAACGTGATGCACAGTCACCATAAACCTCATTGACATCGAAAGGGTCCAGTATCTGAATGACCTCAAATCTACCATGATGTACTTGACGATGGTCCATTCATCCTGTGTTGTAAAGAGTGATCGGCAATCACGTGATTTTGAACCCAGGAGCCACTGCCAGGTGAATACTTCTAATCAGGAGACTCACTCAAGGCACTCTAGTGCCGAATTCCAACACGTCTTTACATCCATAATGAGTAGTATTGCAATTCAGACATTGGCATTTTGACTGTTATTGAACACATTTCGACGGCCAGGTGTCGGCATGATGAACACAGCAAGCATTGTTCGGCTTTGTGAACATTAGTTTTGTCAGTTTCAAAATTTCTTGAATTTTGTACTTTCTCAATTATCTTTGCTAAACCTAGTCTCCTGGCCAACACCGTGTTGATTCTAGCATTGCTCTCTTTTCGACGTCTTTGACTCTTCCCATTGTCTGTGCTTTCATTCTCCCCAAATTGCAATGTACACACTTAGACTTCCCAAGAGATGGTAATGCCATTTACACTGAGACAGCTAATGAATGCAGCTAAAGCCAGCTATATGACATGCGCCATGCATGGTATGTGGTTAATGAATACAGCTCGCTCGATGCCGGAGGCCGCAAGTGTTGATTGTAGTCCCTGATCCTTGGGGTAATTTGAGGAAGTGTCTATGGTTGTAATTCCAAGTACACTGCTGTTGGTTAGCTCAAAATAATCGTGAACGCCGTTCGAATGAAAGGCTAGCCATACACCAGTCGATTGACCCTGCACGTATGATACTTAATTGGCTTTCGAATAGGGAATGGAATACACTGCATACGTCATCAAACACGAGTTAAACAGTTTCCAAAACCCAATGTCATGTCATGAAGTAGGCAATGACCACAGTTATGGCTACTTTGGTCATTGATGTCCACCTATCCAGAGCTAAACACACTTCATTGTGGGACAGGAATTGTTTTTTGATTTCATCTTGTATTACCAATGGGTCCAGGAAACCCACCAGTGGTTCGGGTTTGGACTGCACTAACGGGTCGGCTTGGTGCCACACCCATCCTAACACCCGACCTGCTAACACTTGGTGATCCAAACTCAGACCCGTACCTTTCAACCCGCGGGTTGCACTGGCATTGTGTAGACCAATCGGTGCAAATCTCTGGTTCTGCGTTTCGGGCTTCACATTTGTGGTCACATTCAGATGTCCTACTATGAATCATAAAATATGGACATTGGTAGGTAACGGTTTGATTTCAATGTATTGGCTGCCTTGATGATTAATAGCAATAAATATACATGCCCCAACACATCCTGAAAATAAGCATCAACGGAGCGTCAACTGTTGTTGGGTGTGTATCTTGAGTAATCTGGAGTGTGACAGGTTACACGTATTCAGAAACAAAGTATTGGCCGCCTTTATAGCAAAAAGAGAAAGCGAAACCCTCCGAACTATATCTTCAAACTAACGGTCAATGGAGAGTCAACGATTTGTCGTCTTGCATCTTCGGTAGTAAGTATTGCGCTTCATCACAAGCATCTATTAAGAAGGATATGACAGTCTTCATAGACAGATATGGATGGGAAATTCCCGCCACATCCTCCGGGACAGTAACAACTTAATTTATATACAGAGCTGCCACTAAGTATTCTTCAGCCTTTTAGCATACAAAAACAGTCAAAACAATGTATATAGACGATAATGGCCACATCGTCCTGTGATTAACCACGATGGAAGGCCAACAATCGTTGACACTGCATTAATTATCATTTTCAACATGGGGCAGGTAGTGTTTCACTTTCTCATTTGCATATAAATGCAGCCAACACTTCAGTTAAAACTATTTGCAATCTGTCACCCCCCCGTTAACCCAAGATACACAACCAACACTTGTTGACACTCTGTTGACGCTTATTTCAAGATGGGGCAGAGAGAGTATCGCAATCTCTTTTACCCATAAAGGCGGCCAATAATCTGATTATAACTGTCTGCAATCTATCGGCGGTGTGATTACCCAGGACACAGGACCCATCAGTGATGACTCTCCGTTGACGTTTATTTTCAAGATGAGGTAGGGAGCATGTCACTATAGTTTTTGTCAATAAAGGCAGCCAATACTTCGATTATCTATAACTACGACCAACTCAATTTTCAATTACTAGCGTTGCATGATGTTAAATTGTTGACGATATGTTGATGCTCATTTTGCCACGGATGTATCCACAATATGGAATCATATGATTTGGTGTAGTCCATCATTCACATAGTCCTGGGAGCCTGTCTAGCGTTTTCATTTACTTTCTACTTGATTACTACATTGTTCTTTAATAATACATATAAATATATTCTTTAAAATATACTTTACAGTGTCTGCTAATTGTAGAAAAAAATAATATCCAAAATTCCGTGCCTATCAAACGATGCTTGTCATCACTTGCAGCTTCGCTCAATAGATTGCTCTGGTCTTCAAAATGGATGTTTGCTGCATTACCACACAGCTGATAGTGTACTAACCAGTGGATGTTCCTTCATCAGTCAGCATATCTGGATCAAAATCTTTAACTTGCTGGCTATCCTGGGCAGATGCTTCAAGGGTAAAACATTCAGCACAGGGTAGAGCGGTATGTGAATATGCAAATCCAGCCAACAAATTGACAATATGCGAATGTTGAGCTCCGGACTTGTTACTGGTTGGGGCGGGTGGCATTCCAGGCAGAGGTGGCATCAGCTTTGGAGTCAGCTGTCTGTGTTGGTCAGGTGGAGGTACACCTGGTCTATTGCATCTCCAGCGTCTCTGCGCATTAATTGTGGTGCAATTTTGGCAAGGAAGGGATCCGGTCGTGTGGTTTTGGCGAAGCATAGCCAGGTGACTTTCTGTTGCAGCCTTCACCTTGTTATGCCCAGGAAACTCAACACCCCACTTCTTCACTTCTCAGACCTCGGCGCGACATTTTTTGATCAGATATTGTGTTTCCTCTCTTGTGGCACATGAAAATCCTCCTTTGGCCATTTTGGCTATATTCAAGGCCAGGCACATGTCTGAGTATTCTAGGTGTACATGACCTCCTTGCCCTGGCATCGTAGCAGACATGTTGAAAACCAACAACATATTAGTTGCTGCTTTTAACAATAAGATTTGGCAATTACCTCACCCATATACACTTCTGTAGCCTCCTCCAATGTGATTACAGCCTGTTTCGTCCACTCATGGGGATTCTTGTCAGGAATTTCGTCCTTGACATTCCAAGTGCTGACAACATCGTGGTGTTTGATTTTGTGCAATATCCAGACAATTGCCTTGGTCGAAAATAGAGGTTTCCTGTTACAGGCAGTAATACATTGGTCATATGGCTCTCTACATACACCAGCTGTACATTATACTGTTAAGTGACGGCCATGTACCACGAAATCGATATACTTACATCCAACGGGATGCTGTATTGTATTCTTGCTGCTTCCAGTCTTATGTACGATTTTTAGATATGCATCCTGCGGCATTTGTTTGGTGGCTGCATTGGCAGCATTGCGGTGGACCAACTAGTGTCTGCATTCTTGCTGTGTTCCAATGAGTGATGTATTTGATGTAGCTCACGCGAATCAGCTTGATTTGGATCCGCTCTCACCTGGCAGTGGTCATTGTGTATCTATGATGTGCTGGTGTGGAATTGGGGAGGAAGATGATAACAAAAGAAGTGGGAAGTCCTGAGGACTATATAGTTAGCTTCATGGCAAAATGGAATAAGTAGCAGCCAACATGTTCCGTACACTCAAGATGAATTCTGCTGCGTATGGCTGCAAGTTGAAGGGGTTTCACACTGCCCCGGAATGTGCAATAAGTTGGTCTGATGTTGTTTGTTTGTTAACACGTACACATTGCGGTGTACAACAGCCAAAATCGCATGATTGTCAGATATAAATAGGACTCTGTTCAAGGGAAAGGAATGTTAGACCGAGTCTTTGTAGAGTACGTGATCACGTGGCTATGGGTTGGGGCTGGCAGCTACTATATAGGCTACGTGTCATCTTAGACTTAGACTCAATCAATCAATCAATCGTCTTGACAGGTTTGTCACAACAGGTTATGAGCCCAGGCGCGACCATGATCAGGACACCATTTTTGACAACTATCAAGTGGAGATAACAGTGGAATTGCGAACCTTCATACGAGCGGTGCCGTAGGGTCCCGGATGTGTTGCGAATGCATCTGGGATCAGGATACCCTACGGACTCTGGACCACGATTCAACGATGCAAAGGACTCAGATGCCTCCTCTCAACGACATCTCACAATCAACTGCTTAGAGGCCTGCGACGGCTGCAATGGCTGCAATGGCTGCAATGGCTGCAATGGCTGGGATAACTGGAATGGCTGGGATGGCTGGGATGGCTGCAATTGCTGCAATGGCTGCAATGGCTGCAATGGCTGCAATGGCTGCACCGGCTGCAACGTCTGCAACGGCTGCGATGGCTGCAATGGCTGCAACGGCTGCAACGGCTGCGATGGCTGCGATTGGCTGTGATAGCTGCAGTGTTGAGTTCTACGGGTATACTCAATTATAGCAACCGAACGTCATGTTGGCAGGACACGTTTGGGACGAGGACGGAGAGCAGTTTGACAGGACGGCAGGATGCGTTCGGGTCAACATCACGAGAACACTCTCAGAGGAGTTCGGGTCAACATCGGCATCATCAGGAGGAGTTCGGGTCATCATCAGGATGTGTTCAAAGCGATTTCAGAACAGGTCAACCGGCTGCCAGCCAAGCAGATCGACATACAGTATGGAATTTAGACAGTCTATCAGAAGTGGGCGGGTAATAGACCGCGGATACTTCGCAGATGTCGGCAGATCGAAACCCCCGGGGAGTGCGGCGGTTGGTCCACTACATTGCGCTGGGTATAGGATTTGGGCAAACCGAGAGACTGGCGGTGGCAATTGTGGCCATGAATCCACAAAGTCTGTAGACTTCTCTACTGTAAGGACGAGGAAGCACTACTTGGAGCTGTACAGCGTGTACTTTCACCCTAAACCTTCAATGATGACAACCCCTCCTCCACCCGGGAGGCCGCATACGGGGATCCACGATCTATGGAAATCAGTTTCCTAGGGCTTGCCGCGGAAGAGCGACCTGCGGAGAAGCATCTCCAATTCGAATTGCAGCTAGGGAGAAGCATTTCCAATATCGACACCGACACCGACACCAACACCAACACCAACACCAACACCAACACATACTCAACTAAACAAGCATCCGCCACTGAACCACTGGCGGTGAGCCCTTGCGTTTAAAATGGAAACCAGGATCAACACTTCCACTTCCTTTGTCGAGCGGAAGTCAACATCACCATGGAGAAGCGTCTCCAATTTCGACAACAACACATACTCGACTACACGAGCATACGCAACAGAACCGGCTATGATCAACACTTCCACTTGGCTTGTTGAGCGGAAGTCAACACCGCCATGGAGAAGTGTCTCCAATTTTGATATCGAGCATCCACAACCGTACAACAGCATATAAGCACTGGCGTGGAAAAAGAAATGATAATCAACACTTCCACTTCGATTGTTGAGCGGAAGTTAACATTGCAACAGAGAAGCGTCTCTAATTTCGATGTGCCACTGTACAACAGGTTATGTCAATTTCGATACTGACACTGACACATACTCGACTCCGCGAGCATCCGCCACTGTACAACTGGCTGTGAGCCCATGCTTTTAAAAGTGAAATCACGATCAACACTTCCACTTCGTTTGTCGAGCAGAAGTCAACATCATCGCGGAGTACTGTCTCCAATTTCGACACCGACACATACTCGACTACTTGAGCATCCGCCACCGTACAACAGCTTATGAGCACTTGCGTTTAAAAAGAAATCACGATCGACACTTCCACTTCGTTTGTCGATCTGAAGTTAGCATCACCACGGAGAAGCATCTCTAATTTCGACGCGCCACCATACAGCCGGTTATGCCGATTTCGACATGATACCGACAGATACACCTCTTGGCATACATACCTACATATCCGCCACCTTACAGCAGGTGCTGCGCACGTGTGTTTAAAAGGGAAAACGACAGTATTCCGCTTCGTTTGTCGAGCGCAAGTTCACATCGCCACAGAGATGAGCCTCCAATTTTGACACCAACAGCACAACCTATGATTGGGACCGAGAGGCTGCGTATGGGAATCAACAACATTCCAGCTGCGATCACGATACAACAGGACTGTGTGTCACCGTCAGAGAAGCGGTTGACCGGAAGTTAAGACAGTTGAAGCCAACAGCACAATTGACTTCCAAGCTTAGGAAGCATGAGCGGGAGAATGGTCATTTGGGAGGAACTCAGTCATGGTATGGTTTGGCTTCTGTCTTCTATCTTCTGTTTGTTTTCTGTCTGTTTTTCAATGGCTTAGTGTTTGATGGACGTGATAACGCCCGGGGGGAGTGTTAGGTCGAGTCTCTGTAGAGTATGTCATCACATGGCTATGGGTTAGGGCTGGCAGCTACTATATAGGCTACGTGTCACCTTAGAGTTAGACTCAATCAATCAATTGTCTGTGGGGACGGATTTGAGTGCGGTCATCATACGGGTTGGTTTAGAGTTGTGCGCGGCGGAGCCCCATGCACATTAGTTCTTGTGTACGTGTCAATTAGACTTAGCGAGAGTCAGTGAGTTTTAGGTCAATAGAGAGATTCAGGACACAGGACACCGGACACCGTACAACAGGTTATGAGCCCGGGCACTTCGCTGATGTGACGAACTCGACTCGGATTGAGATTTCGAATTGCGTCATCATCGACATGGTCTCGGAGGAGGACAGACAGAAAGACTCGACTACTGTACAGACGACAAGATGGCCGAATCGACAGTGATCTCAATTAAGAAGTTTGATGGTACGGACTACAAGAGCTGGAGTTTGGAAGTTGAAATACTCTTGGTGCAGAAGCAGGTTCTCAGCATTGTCGATGGTACAGAGGAAGCACCAGAAGATGCGACGGAGCTCAAATCATGGAAGAAGCAGCACGGAATCGAGCGGTCGACCATTCTGCTCGCGATGGAGCGGTCATTGCAGCAGCAGTATGGCGTTCAGAAAGACGCAAAGGCACTGTGAGATCAGCTGAAGGAGGACTACAAATCGAAGGTGAAGCTGAATATGTGGGCTTTGCACGACGAGATGTCAGCGGTGAAGTTGAGCAAATGCGAGAATGTACAGGAGTACACATCGAAGATCCAGGGGTATGTGATTGACTTCAACCTCTGTGCGGAGAATTCGACCGGTACGATGCTAAAGAGCGAGCACAGCTACTACCTGATGCAGGGTATACCGAAGGATGATGATTGGAGGTTTTTCACCCAGTTGATGTACGACAAAATCGACACCCTGGCCGACAAACCGGAGGAGATTGTCATGAACTTGAAAGCCCACAAAGCGCGGCATCAGCAGGAAGTCGACTTGGAAAGCATCGAACTGCTGGCACTAGCTATGATGCGGACGAAGAGTGAGAAGCGCAGTTCAAAGCACTCTCGGAAGTAGCGGAAGTCCCGTGATAGCGGCAGTGAGAGCGATGGTAGTAGTTCGGAGAGTGAGAAGCATCGCTGCAGGAATTGGAAGGATACCCAGGAATGCTACAGATGCCATCAGGTGGGGCACATTGCACGGTATTGTGCAAGCACTGCACCGGTGGAGAGCGGAGCACTGACAGAGACAGCAGCAGCGACAGCGGCAGCGGCAGCGTCAATGACGATGATGACGACATCAATTGAGAACTATTGGATGACAGTCACTGGCAGATCCCCTGAGAAGGAGAGCTGGTACTTGGATTGTGCTACCACCTCTCATGTTTGCGGAAATCGGCAAGAGTTCGTACGGTACACCCAGTACGCCAAAAGAGATGAGCGGGAAATTCATGACTTTGCTGGAAGGGTGGCACGCAAGGCCATCGGATATGGAGACGTGCGATTGAAGCTTCGGCTGCCAGGATATTGCCGAAACCATGAGGTTGTTGTGAGAAACGTCTTGCATATCGAAGGAGCACACAACTCGCTGTCACAATCGTGGCTTATGGATCGGGGATTGCGGATTATCCCAGTCAATTGCTACGGAATCAAGATATATGACAAATCGCCGGCAGAGGACAGTGCTCGAGGTCAAGGTCAAGGTCAAGGTCAAGGTCGAGGTCGAGGTCGAGGAAATCTTGTTCGCGTGGCCCGCCAGATTGGAGGGTTTTTCTGGCTGGATGTGAAGTTTGCAGGAAAGAGATATCGAGCGAGAGGATGATTGCTTCGGAGGAGCTTTGGAAGAGCTGCAGGCAGGGTTGATTGTTTGGGAGGAATTCTGGGATTGGTGTCATTTGGGAGGAGCTTCAGGCAAAGCTCTTACTTCCCTTTTCTTTAGAGTTTAGCACTTACGGTCGTGATACCGCCCTGGAGGAGTGTGGGGACGGATTTGAGTGCGGTCATCACGTGGGTTGGTTTAGGGTTGTGCGCGGCGGAGCCCCATGCACATTAGTTCTTGTGTACGTGTCAATTAGACTTAGCGAAAGTCAGTGAGTTTTAGGTCAATAGAGGGATTCAGGACACAGGACACCGGACACCGTACAACATCGTCTTGACAGGTTTGTCACAACCAGGAAGTCTGCTGATGTTTTTCTAAAATAATCCCGGGGATATTACATGAAGCTGACGCTAACAATCAAGTCACATTGTACAGTTCGCCTAACTATTCCCATTTAATTGACAGTCAACTGGGAGATTTGGCTTGTTTGAAGATAAGTAAACATGCCAACCTTGACATAACTGACGCAGCTTGCCTCTAGATCGTCCATATCTTGCAACATCCAACATCTCACCCAAAAACATAGTCAACCCAAACTACAATGGGCAAAGCTTTGAATAGACACTTTCCACCATTTCTGCCAGGCAAATCTGGCAAGTCAACAGAGCCGTCAATCCAACAATATCATTAAGCAAATGAATGCAAGTGCAGCTTGGAAGCCGAAAGAATCTGACTCCTTAGAGTATTGCGCAGCATATGATCCAAAAAGAAGCTTCCAGTTGAGAAACTACGAGAAACACACTTCTTCAGCAATAATGTGAAAGAAAATGGCATCGAGTATGAAGTTGTGAGGGAAACTGCTGTGGGACGAAAGTGAGTTCAAGACGTACTGGCAGTGGGCCTGCAACAGCCGGAAGTCAGGAAGACACCCAAAAACTTCAGATTCACCTTCAAAGACTTTTCAGGAGATGATGGTTGCTATTGGGGTGATAGTTTGAGTGATCTTGCAGGTTCCGAGGATGGGGAGGATGGGGAAGATGAGGATGATGTCGAGACAGAGCAGGGCCAGCGGAGCGGTGATGAAGAAGCGGGCTGGGTGATGGGCACAATTACCAGAACGGGACATGAACGGATGTAGAGGCTTTGGCAAGAGCAGACGAAGTTTGACAAATTCACACAAGCAGGATGAGAGGATGCAGCCGACTGCTTCCGTGAAAGAGATGAGAAGTACTGCACATCTGAATTGAGGGTTCCGGCAATGGTTACACCGCAACTGGATGATTATGCAGCAGCACCTGCACCGAGAACATTTGGAAACGTCATAGAGTCTGTTGACATTGTCAGCAGAATATCTCAAATGCTGCAAGGGACTTCCCGGCCAGAAAGAAGTCATAGTGGGCAAAAGTCCTGGGATGCCACAGTCAAACAGGAGATAGTTGGACTAGCACCCGCTGCAGTGCCCAATTGATCACTCATTTGGAATCCAACGGCTGTTGAATTCATAAGATTTTACCCCTGCATTTAGGCTCTCCAGTTAATCACCATATACAAATCGGATTCAGACAAAGATATGGTGACAGCTCCTGTGTTATCAGAGCAACAGAGATGGAAATTTTTACTTTTGACATCATATCTCTGTGAAAACCACTTTGTGTATCAATTTTGCTACCTGTCAGCATTTTCTTGATTTGGGTGACCAAATTGTGAGTCATGATAACCCGTCTATGCATGTGCAAGAGTTGAATGCACCATGTTAAAGTGCTAGAATCTAAATCAGGATGTACAATGGCCATCACCTTAGGTTTCAGTTTGCCAATTATCGTCAAGTGTAAAAGGAAAAGATGTAATAGTGACAATATATACTAACAAAATTTACGTGAGTGATATCATATGAGTCATAGACAGCGCAGTTAGTGCTCCATACAAATTTTCCTGAATGATGACTGTCTTGCTGCATTCATCCATGCATCCAGCTGCATAACTTTCTGCACAGACCTGGTGCATATAGTTGAGATATTTGACATTGATAATCGTACATCTTGGGAATCAAGTAGAAGGAGATGGATGAGGAAAGGTGCGGAAGTCGAGCAATGTTTACCAAAATCTAGTGAAATGATTTGCAAGCCGTAAATTGCTAGCCAAAAGCGCAGGAATGTGATACGACTACGTCATCTCTCACTCAGATGAAGTGGATAGAGGTTGATCAGAAAATAAGAGGTAACACAGCTCCTGGATGCAAATCATAATACTTACAAACATAATATTGGATGTCAATAATGAGTATATGATTTTTTGCATGCAAGTATTGAATGTACAAAGGCTGCTTCAATGTGATTCATGTGAGTGTCGACAGAGCATCAAAGATTTTCAGTCTTATACATTCGGCAATCCAAGGACCTCATTATCACATCCTTCCAACGTAAATGTATTGCTTCGCATTATAGTGAACATTGTAAATCACACACTTGTTGCCCCATCCTAAAAATGACGGTCAATGGTGTGTCAATGATTTTTGGCGTTGCATCTTGGAAAATAGAAAGTGCTGTGCAGTGACATTAATTGATAACTGAACAATCGGCCGCCTTGCTGGGGAACAATTGTTGCGACAACATCGATGCTATGTCCTTAAGATGAGCATAAACGGAGAGTCAATGGCTTTTGCCGTTCCATCTTGGAAGATCCAAGTGCTGTGCGATGACATTAACCAATAATCGAACGATCGGCCACATTTCTAGGCAAAAAGTGTGCTAACAGCATTGCTGCTATGTCCAAAATATAAGCGTCAACAGAGATTCAACGATTTTAGGCCTTGCATGTTGGATATTCAAGAGGCTGCGCCAAGACCTTAATCCATAATTGAACTGTCAGCTGCCTTTCTAGGTAAAAATTCTTTTGACGATTTTGTAACTATGCCCTGAAAATGAGCGTCAATGGAGTGGCAACGATTTTAGGCCTTGTATTTTGAATATTCAAAAGACTGTGCGAAGATATTAATCCATACTTGAACTATTGGCCGCCTTTCTAGGCAAAAATGCTTTCGATGACATTGTAACTATGCCCTCAAAATGAGTGACAATGGAGTGGCAACGATTTTAGGCCTTGCATTTTGGAAAATCAATTGGCTGTGTGACCACATTTATCCATAATCACACTAGCGGCCGCCTTTCTAGCCAACAAGGCTTGTGAGAACATCGCGACTATGTTCTAGAATCAGCATCCTAAGAGCGTCAACACACTGTCAATGGAGCATCAATCGAGCGTCACTGATGTTTGATGTTGCATCTGGGATAATCTAAAGGCAATGGACCACAGTTAATGCACAATTAACCTATCGGCAGCCTTTATTGGCAATAATGCTGCTGCCGAAATTGAGTCTGCCTTCTATGATTGAGTAGCCATGGAGCATTAACAATTGTTGTCGAGGCTCAGTAAGCTACACAGTAATAGACTACATTGCGCTGTTTCTAAATTGAGTTTTATGTGGTCAGTCTTTTCAATATGTCCTTGTATACAACTTCACCAATATGCATGCAATGTCTCACAGATCAGATTTTTTAGCTTGTACCTCTAGGGTCATTATTTAAGATCCTGCATTCTGCTTTGCTATAATGTTACTTTCGGCAGTCTCTCTAGTGGGATTACCCAGGTTTCTGATTCCTACTGCCATGTCTGATCCAAAATATATATATACCTCATGGCTAGAGGTTATGATCTTTTCCAACTATAAACTTGTCTTTATTCGTGATTTGAATCACCTTGCATTACAAATCATCTTTGATACTTGGTTGGCTTCAATGAATGTAGGCTCGAAACATCCTATTCCTTGGAATAATTCTAGACATGCATCTTCATGACTATTGTATTTGCACCACACAATTGAGGAGACCGGCAGCCCTGGAATGATCTGTATCATTTGCCATCCAGTTCGTCGCCATCCATCAGAACATAGGACCAGCTCAATGGAGCAATACTTGCTGGCAAAAGCAGACATCACAAAGGTAAACCAAGTAACAGAGTTGGAAGTGACTGAATTGACTAGTTTGACGGTCGATGAAACAGCTTTGGCCATCATGAAGAGGCAAAGAAGTCGAGGATTTACAATAGTAAGTTCGCAGAGGAATTTCATATTTTTCATCCAGGTTAATCCATATTGACCAAATTGACAGACAAAACGCTCCAAACTGGCACCTATGGGCTTTGAAACTTCCTAATTTCACCGAGACAAGTGGAATCACTACATCAGGTTATCATTTCTTTCGGCTCATGTTAAATAGAACGCTACATCAAATTTCGAGCTACGATAGTCAGACCAACCATTACGACGTGACTTTGTGCTACCTTCCGCCATGACACTTAGAAACATTTCCCAGAGGCAACATGCACATCCTGTGCGTGCAAGTAAGAAGGAATTGCCGTCATCAAAAACCGTGAGTTTAGCTTTGGACGGATTGACATCAACAAACAAACACGCCATAATGTTGGTTATTGCTTACTATATGGATTGCGATTGGGCATTGCGTGAAGTACAACTTGCTTGCGATAAGATTTATTGCCTATTTCTTTCCATTTTGAAAACCTTATCAAGGATGACAGGTCAAGAGCAAACATACTGCAGCAAGGCTAGCCGTTCATTCGAAAGAAGTGCTTGATCAGAGTGAGATTACCAACAGCAGCATCCTTCAAATTACGACTGATAATGCTTCCTCAACTCACTCGATGACACCTGAGCTGCAATCAACACTTGAGGGCTGCGGATTCGAGTGACCTGCATTGAGGAACCACATACCATGCATGGAGGAAGTTATACAGCTAGCTTTAGGTGCATTCATGAGCAGTGTGGGTGTGTAAGGCCGCACCAAGTCTAACGAACCCCATGAGCACAACCAGTAATTTGGAGCGAATTCAAGCATTGTTATTGGTCAGAGTCAAAGACTTCGAAAAGAGGGCCATGCCAGAATTAATATGGTATCGGCCATGAGACCAGGTTTAGCAAAGTTAATTGAGAAAGTACATATTTCAAGCTATTTTGAAAGTCCTGACACTGACCTTCATGTAGCAGAAAATACTTTCTGTGTTGATTGCGATGACACCTTGTCTTTGAAATGAGTTCATGGACTATCAAAAAGCCAAAGTCAACCTTGCGGTACTATCTATTATGGATGTGACGACTGGTTGGAACTCAATACTGGAGTTGCTTTGGTGAGCCTTCCGATTATGAGAATTCACCTGCAAGTGGCTACAAATTATAATACTCTCTTATTACTGGCCACTCTTCACTATACAGAATGAATGGACCATTGTCAAGTACATCGTGGAAGTTTAGAACCCATTCTGATATTGGACCCAGTGGATGTCGAAGCGGCATTCAGTCACATTGCTTCACGTTACCACAGTTCATGAGGACATGTTCAATCATATGGATGGCGTTATGGGAGCTATAGCTAATGAGAAGACTGCATGACAGGAAAACTCATTCTTCACCGTGAATTTAGCATGACAGGAGCTGCCCACAAATCATGCTGAAGTGACTCCAACAATGGGTATGCTTGTCATTTCTGCACATATCCTCAATCCATTCCAGAAGTTGGGATCGTTGAGAAAGTGGGACAAGGGAATGGATATAAATCCTGAGGATGAGACATTCTATACTACTCAATACCATGAGGCCTTTCTAAAGTATTTGGAGAATGAATACTGTGCCAAATATCAACCTGTACCGGTTGATAAACCAAAAAGCGTACCGAGCTGCTATCTCGTCCCCTCCGTAATGGCTTTAGCATCCAGTCAATTCTACTTTCATTCAAATGATCTCTGTTGCGGTGAGGAAGAATACTTAACACATTACAATGTAGTGGAAACACCACCTGTGGTAAGTGATTGCGCAGCACACTTATTGACCACTACCAGGCTCCATTTGAACTCAGCATGGGAAGCACGAAACCACTTTGGGCAAATTAATCCAAATTTCAATAATTACCACTCCGACTCATTGGGGATTAGCAGTCCATTTTGGATTCGAGACATAGCTGACTGGTGGCACCAACATGATGTAACACACTCAAGGTACGGTGATCTCTGCAATGTGACACGCAACGTCTTCACTAACATATCACCTGGTGTTGGCGTGGAGGCCAGTTTTTCCCTTGCCTGAGATGTTATTGGCTGGAGGCAGTCAAAAACTACAAGCAAGACCCTTTGTGAAAAAGTCGTTGTATGGCAGTTTGCTCGAGCCAATAATGGGATTCTGGCAGGCGATGACCCAGCATTGAATACAACAAACACAGACAATGACTTGCAAATAAAGAAAGAGGCGGAGGACAGGATATTGCACAGAATGGCAAAGGTTCGCAACTTGTTGGAGATGTCACAGGGCAGCTAAAACCTATTTGCTACACAGAAGGAATGTTGCGCTCTAATTACGCAGATGACAGCCACTGGATACATTTCAGATACAGAAGAGATTGTCAAAGCATTCTGGTCACTATTTCTACATGATGGTTCAGCTGCATTTAAATTATCAGAAAGATCACCTTTGCTACCAGCTATGTCTGCAAAGGACCTGCCTGGAGGACGAACGCAAATACTAAATGTCTGCCGAATCAGAAGAATCGACCGTCATCCAGTCGAAATTGATGAGAATAGCACACTGGTGAGCATTTTGGACACCGACAATTTGCTTCACAGGAATGGGCACTTGGTTGATCCAAATAACAGTGAAGACGATCGTGCAGCAGATAGTGAATCTGATATAGCGCAAGACAATGGCATGGAGGATCCAGAACGGTCAGAGCAGTGGGATATGAGTACCAAGCCAAATGTTCCCGGATTGAATCAGCCAATACGGCAGTCAAACAGCTAGGCTGAAAAGGTGTTAGTGGCAGTCAATGCAATCGAAACGAGAAGGAATAAGGGACTGAAGAAATAGTTGAATTGAATGCATCAATGATTAACCAGATTCTTTTTGTAGCTCGACCAAGAGTTTCAGTTAGAGATAGAGTCTGGGTAAATGGTGAGCACTAGCTTGTGAATATCGGTTGATAAAGTGATGTATAGCAGGCACAGTGAATGTTTTAGCAAGATATATTAATATTAGTCTTGTGAGAGCGAACAGTGCAAGAATGTTACTGTGCTTGGCTTTGCCGTAGGGCCGAGTCTCAATCTGTCAGAAAGACAACCAATAAGTTCAAAGCATAATGGAAACAATAATCAATGGCAGCAGTTGTTGAATGGATAATACAATCAAATGAGCTTCGATGGAGCATCAACAATTTGTGGTCTTGTAAGTATAGTAATTGAATAGTGATTTGGTTGCTGTTATGCATAACCGACATATTGGAAGCTTTAATAGGTAAATGAGACAGCAACACGGTTACAGCCCTATTCTGAGAATCAGCGTTCATGCAGCATCAATGATGGTGAGCTTCGCATCTTTCGTAATTCATATTCTGATTGGTTGCAGACATCCATTTATGAGATATAGGCAGCCTTTAGCGACAAAAACAACAGCGACATTCTCCCTGCCACATCCTGAAAATGAGTGTCAACGGAGTGTCAACAGTTTCAGGTCTTGCATATTTGATAATCAAGGCATCGTGTGGATTTTCGCGTACATAACTGAATTATTCACTGCCTTGATCTGGGAAAATACAATGTACCACAGTTAAAACATGGATTCCAAAATAGTCGATATTGCAAATTGCAAAACATGCAAAAACGTATGATTCGTTGTTGAAAACCTGATTTTGATAAGATACTTTTAACAAACTGCAAAAACAAGAGTCATATATGAATCTATTGCTGGACCTGCTGGGTAACCCACTGACGACGCACCACATTCAGATAGGTTGGGAGTTTAGGATCGAACCGTACCAGAGTTGACTGTTCAGTTATATTGAAGAGCCAGACTGCCAGTTTGGCAGCGCTTCATTTTGGATCTAGATCTGGACCAAAAGTAATAGTCCGAAACCATTGCCAGCACTCAAGGACGCCAACAATCAAACGCCACTTAGATTACAGATGACACGAGGTATTTAATTGTTGATGCTCCGGAGGCACTCATTTTCAAGATGGGGCAGAGATCTACTCACTTCCAGTTTGACCTATAAAGGCGGCCAATACCTCACTTTTAACTGTCTGCAACAAATCGCCACTCAAATTGCCCAGTTGCGAGATCACAAATCATTGACACTGCATTGATGCTCATTTCCAGAATGGGGCAGGGAGTCTGTTTCTCTATATTTTTAACACAAAGGTGGCCAGTACATCCGAAAAAAGCAATGACACACTGTCGGGATAATTTTGCAATGAGCATTGAGATATCTGAATGCAACCATAAATATTGCAACCCGGAATACAGATCCGGAGATTGAACCCAACTGGTGTAACCACCCCTGGCGAAACCCGTGGGGTGTTGGGCATGGGGCCGGGTTTGGACCACCAAGAAGCTACCAGTTGGGTGTTTGGACAGATCTGGAACCCAACAGAAGAGTCTGTCCAGTCTGGACCTGGACGGTCGGCAGGTTATCTGTACCGGTGGCTAACACTATTCGAAATCAGTACATCAGTGTAATTTGAGTGGTAGCTGGTCGAGTAGTTAGCTGGTATGTAACAGCAGCACGTCACCTGGGGCCAGATAACTGCAATTTTGTACAGTTGGCTTGCCACAAGCCTTAGATCTCGAGAGATAATCTTATCTTACCCACTACACATTCCCATATACACTTACTGGTGTCCAAATGTGTAACCATATCCATACACTGCTGAATGCTGGTGTATGTGTCCTTATACTATACTCACTTTTCAGTGCGTGAAACTGTATTGCTCATAGAATTTCAGTATATATATGTACTGCAACTTATCGAAATCAGCAAAGGTAAATTGGTCCATAAGCAACACGCAATCCTCCCAGACACTCCAGGTGATGTAACCAATGCTTCTAAGTACTTCCAGATGTTCCCAGACCCCCCAGGAGCTAAGGAATGTGCTCTCAGACTGGACATGACCATTCTCCGGTGCTCCTGAAACCACCAGCAGTTATGGATTTGCATTCAGGATGTTACGAGATATGACATCTAGGATGGTCAAAATTTGCAGCTCTTGAAACCTCTTCGCAGATCTGCAGGAGACTTCAAGTGCCACTGAAACCACTGTGCACCTCTGTGGGAGACTTGTAGAGCAGCCGAGGCTGCTGCATAGCACCACAGGATACTTGGTTCTGTATTCCCCCAGCAGTGGTTTTCATATAGCCACATGGAATTTTGTCTTATCATATTCATTCCTGTTACAGTCACATGATTTGCTACATCATCATATGGCATGCATTACTTAAGTCTCTGTAAATATAAATATCAGTCAATCAGGCCACAGATGGTAGTCAAGCATAATTAGAGGAGCACCTGGACAGGCCCATTGCGAAAACATTGAGATGCACCACTTGGAGCCATTGTAGTCAAATGATGGAGCTAGAAGGCAGAGAGCCCACCTTCAACACTCTACAGCACCTCTTGTAACATTCTAACAGAATTCATAAGAAGGAGTGGTTGTGGTTCAAGGTGTGTAGGAATTGCGTGAAATTATATGATACGACCTGCCATTCAGGATCCACACAATTGAGTCGATCCATGAAATCCCAGACAGAGCATGTGAGAACGACAGTTCTGAAGAATTCGCTGTGTATTTTCATTGTATGATTAGATGTGATGGAAATGAGATGAGGTCTATCAACTCCAGGGTCTGCCAAATATATACTACCTCTCACTCTATCCACATCCGTTACCACTCTATCAATATACACCCACTGTTGTCCCTGAATGACATACTTGAAGGCTGTGATCGAACGAATGTGTAAATGGACCTGGAGACAATGATTATGTGAACTTGGAGTCCATAATGGAGCAAGTATTGAGATTCACTTGGCGGCTGTAATTGGGCGAGTTTGGAGATGCACTTGGAGGCTGTGAATGGCTGAGTTTGGAGATGCACTTCAGGGCAGTAGTTGTTCGAACTTGTCGACCATAATCGTACTAGTTCAGAGATACACTTGATGGCTATGAACGAGCGAGTTTGCGGATGCAATTGGCCTCTGTGATTGTGAGAACTTGGAGGCTGTGATCCTGAGAGTTTAGAGATACACTTGTAATCTGTGATTGTACGAGTTTGAAGACATTGGCAAATGTGCAAATCGACTATAGGCTGCACTATATCGACATGGGCACAAGCGCATCTCATATCAAGCTTCTTGTGGACCCCTGCACGACGCGTAGTCTATTGTCATCTATAGTCAATTCATAGAGATGCATGCATCACCCTATGGAAGTATATATGGCTGGAGGCCGGAGATCAACCAATACGTGTCTTTACTACCTGCCTGTTATACCTGCTAGAGAGCCCACTGGCGCTTGAAAGCCTCTTGAGAGCGTACTTCAAAGCCTGCATGATAGTCAGCTTGGGAGCCAGCTAGAGAGAGCAAGGCTTGAGAGCTGCACTTGAGAGAGACATGCTTCGGAATGAGTAGAGTTTTCCACAGGAAGTTTTTGGGCGATGGAAAACTCTGATTTTGTGGAAGCTTTGGCTAATAGAAGGCTCAAGGACTGTGGAAGCTTTGCCTAGTAGAAGGATCTAAGTCTGTGGAAGCTTTGATGCTAACATTTATGTAGCCAACCTAATTGTCTAAGTACTTCTGGTACTATGATGACCACCACCGACACCATCCCCATTGCTGTTAGACTGAGTCTTTGTAGAGTACATCATGACCTGCCTGTGGGATAGGCCGGCAGCTACTATATAGGCTATGTATAATATTGGACTGAGACCCAGTCAATCAATGATCTCGACAGGTTCGTCACAACAGGTTATGAGCACAGGTGCGACCACGATCTGGATAACATTTTCAACAACTATCAAGTGATAGCAGTTGAATCGCAAATGGTCATATGAACGAGGCCGCAGGGTCCCGGATGTGTTGCAAACACATCCAGGATCAAGTCACCCTATGGACTCAGGACGACAATTCAACAGTGCAAACAATGCTTCCTCTTGACGAAATCACACTCAACCGCATAGAGAGCTGCGATGGCTGCGATGGCTGCTATGGCTGCAATGGCTGCAATGGGTGCGATGGCTGCAATGGCTGCAATGGCTGCAATGGCCACAGTGTGGTGTTCTACAGCGATATGAGATTACGGCAACCGAACAACACGTCGACAGGACATGTTCGGGACCAGTATGGACAGCAGATTTGCATGAGTGCAGGATGAGTTCAGGTCAACAGTGGCATCATCGGATGACTTCAAAGCGATTGCGTATCAGGTCAACTGGTGGCCAGTCAAGAAGAGTGATTGACATACGGTATGATATTTGGATACTCTATTAGAACTGAGAGGGTAATGGACTGTGGATACTTGGGAGAAGTCCGCAGACACACACGAAACCCCCGGGGAGCGCGGTGGTTGGTCCACTACGCTCCACTGGGTATGTGATTTGTAACAGACTCAAGAGACCGACGGTGGCAATTGTGGCCATCAATTTACGACCACTGTGGACTCCTCTACAGTAAGGATGAGGAAGCACTACTAGGAGCTATACACTGTATACGTTCACCCTAAACTCTCAATGAGGTCAACTCAATTCCTCCACTCACAAGGCCACCTAAGGGAATCCACAATCTACGGGAATGAGTTTCCTATGGCTAGCTGAGAAAGAACAGCGATCATTGGGGAAGCATCACCAATTTTGACACCGACTCGGACAGCGACAAATACTCACCACTACCAGCATCCGGAACTAAACAACTGATGATGATGAACACTTCCACTTCGTTTGGTGAGCAGAAGTCAACATCGCCGCAGAGAAACGTCTCCAATTTCAATACCGACAGACACCTTCGCATACGCCTGCACACACTCCACTACTCGAGCATGCGTCACAGTACAACAGTGTATGAGCCTTTGCGTTTGGAAGGGATACGATGATCTTCCGCTTGGTTTGTCGAGCGGAAGTTCACATCACCATGCAGTAGCGTCTCCAATTCCCACCCAGACACACCTACGCATGTGTACCTACATATCTACTACCATACAACAGGTTTTGAACACTTGTATTTAAACAGACATGACATTCAACACTTCCACTTCATTTGTCGAGCGGAAGTTAACATCGCCACGGAGAAGCGTCTCCAATTCCGACACGACACTGACACCTACAGCACAATTCATCATTGGCACTGAGAGGCTGCGTATGGGAATCAACGACGCTCCAGCTGGTTGGAGCAGTACCTTCGATACAGTACACAGCAAGTACTGCAGGTTGATATATCTATTTCAATACAATACCGATCACGATTCAACAGGACTGGGTCACCTTCGGAGGAGCTGTTCACTGGAAGTCAAGACAGTTGAACCTGACAGCGCTATCGACTACCGAGTTTACGAATAAGCCATAATTAACACCTCCAATGGCATGAGCTAGATAATGGTCATTTGGGAGGAGCTCAGAGCAAGGCATGGTTAGGCTTCTGTCTTCTATCTTATTGTTTTCTGTCTGGTTTTCAAGGGCTCAGTGTTTGATGGACGTGATAATGCCCTGGAGAAGCATTAGACCGAGTCTTTGTAGAGTACATCCTCACGTGGCTGTGGGTTAGGGCTGGCAGCTACTATATAGGCTACGTGTCATCTTAGACTTAGATCCAATCAATCAATCGTCTTGACAGGTACGTCACAACATTTGCAATCATCACCATTGCCATCATCACCATTGCCATCATCACCATTGCCATTATCACCACTGCCATCATCACCATTGCCATCATCACCATTGCCATCATCACCATTGCCATCATCACCATTGCCATTATCATCATCAGCTCTGAACCAGATGTTGACACATACACCCACAATAGGTGGGAAGCGGGCTGCCAATTCCGCTGGAAAATCTGTGTTGGGGATCTGCTCTCCCCAAGACCCAATTGTCAAAGATTCCTGCAGAATGTAAGGCTGCAATGATCAACACTATGACAATGATGCATTGTGAGATCTTGTAATGGTGGCCGCGCTGAAAATATGATTCAAACTAAGATATCGACTGATGTCATGATTTCGGCCACTGCCACCCTCCACCTCCTGCCATCTGCTTTCTGCCCCACTCCTTCCATTGCGTGGTGCCTGTAACTCGGCTAGTCTCTGGATCGAACACCCAGGAGCATACATGGGATCATATAGCCAAGTGAGATTCGGAGTGTCTTGCCTCTGGTGAGTGTAATTGGGAGCGTGCTTGGAACTGTACTTGAGAGCATCTTGAGAGCGTACATTGGAGTGTATGGTTAAGCAGGCTGGGAGGTGATATCCAGTGCAATTTGAAGTGCATTTCTGAGCATACTCGGGAGTGTGCTTTAGCCCATTTTGAGAGCGTACTTGGCAGCGTAAAGTCAAGCAGACTGGAAGTGTGTCGTGGAGTGCTTTTCGGAGGGTACTTGAGAGCATCTTGAGAGCTTACTACAAAGCATACAATAAAGTCCATTTTGCAGTGGACTTGAATACAGCATGATGTATAATATCGAGGGCACAATTGCATGCGTATCATAGTAATCTAGTCAATGTGCAGGTCAATAGGACCGCATAGTACCACACGTTGAATGTGCTATAGATTAGTTTCTGAGAAACAGCTTCTCAATCAGCTACACCTCGCGTAACGTCATTTCTCCTACTGGATGCACTTCGAGATTAAGTCATATTGGAGGATTACTGGGAGATGGTCAATCTGGAGTCGCTAGTTCAGGAAAGAGGCGCCGCTGGAGCTGAGTCTCTATTGACTGGGTTACTCCTAATTGTTGGAACATCGAGAATTGAATACAGCATGAACTGTTGAGGGATGAGAGCCACGATGGAAGTGGGAGACAGTTAATCATGCGGTAATGCAGTATGCAGTGTATGCAGTCCTCAGTGTATGCTGTACTCAGTGTAAGCTGTACTCAGTGTATGCTGTACTCAGTATATGCTGTACTTAGTGTATGTTGAACTCGGTGTATGCTGTACTTGGTGTTAACTCTCGATGATGGTATGGAGAGATGCAGAATGACGACTTGCCATTTTGTTCTTTGGTGATGGTAGAGTTGAGGACAAGAAAGAGAGTGATGATTGCAGATGTGGACAGTCATCGTGAGGAATTGGAACTTAAGAGAATTTTGTGTGAGAGTCAATCTACCATCCACGATACAGCTGGTACAAGTCCCAATTCTGCATGTAATCACACCACTATGAGATTTACCCAACTCCCATTAGGCAAGTCGTACCCGTAGTTTCTCATATCTGCTCGTATTCTTCCCATTGTTCTCATCTTCATCCCCAATCCCTCTCTTTGTTCTCCACAATCCTAGCATCATTGCAGAGCACAAATTTATGTCATCTCTCTCAATCTCTACATGTCATTATCCCAAGTTGATACTGAGTACATCATACACTGACTAAAGCATTCACCCAAGATTATTTGTCTTCCCTTCATTGTCATGATTATTTGATGACCTCTTACAGCATTCTCAGCTTCTGGTGCGACTCCATACAAGATCGATCACAATCAACCAGCTCTCCATGAGAGCTCAAAGTTACAGTCACCTGGTCACATTCCCACTATCACAATGTAACTAAATGATGACAAGTGATTGGGCACCCAGCGCCCTGTCCATCAACCGCCTCTGAGTATTTTTCCAAACTCGCTTGATCAAGCCATCGATCTCAACACAATCATGGCCTCGTAGTACATCTCCACACTTGTTCAACTGCGGTCTCCAATCTCGGTCAATTACAGCCTCCAAACTCGCACAATCATAGCCTCCAAGTGTATCTCTACTGATTGCCATAGGTCCAGCTAACCTGCCAGCATTCCGTGGTTCGAACTCCAAAACCAATTCAGTTCAATTTCTGACCCATCCCAAAACCTGATCTGCTGCTTCTTGTTGTGCAAAATCCGGACCCTTACCAATCAACATGCAGGTTTGCTGGGATTGGCTAGACATGTTGGTTCCAACATCAGGATCTTCAAATAAGGTGGATCTAGTTATCATTGCAGTCAGATATCCTACTGGTAGTCACAAAATATTAGTCATGGTACATCATTGTCTATTTTGAATGTATTGGCCCCTTTATATTCAAAGCAATGGGATACAGGCTCCATGCTCCATCATGGGAATTATCATCAATTGAGTATCAATGATTTGTGGTCTGGTATCTTGGGTAATCTAAGTGGCAATTAATTGTAGATAGTCCTAATTGGGGTATTGGCTGCCTTTATATTCAAAAGAGAAAGCGACATGCTCCCAGCCCCATCGTGAATATGACCGTCAACAGCTCATCAACGTTTTTTCGTCGTGCATCTTGGGAAATCTAAATGGGATTTGATTGCAGACTGCGATTGAGAAGGAGTTGGCAGCCTCTCTAGGCTGAAGAGCAAGAGACATTCCCGCGACAGCCTCCCAGACAGTAACAACAAACTTCACTTAGAATGCTGCAATGCAGAGTTCATCAGTGTGTCAGCCTATGAAATAGTCAAAACATCTTCAATCGGAAATAACAGCCCCATCGAACTTTAATTACACAAGACGAAAAGTCTAATATCTTTGTCACTCATTTTCATGATGGGGCAGGGAGTGTGTAGCTAGCGCATGTGCCTATAAACGTGACCAATACTTTGATTATGTATAGCAACAACCAAGTCACTTTTAAATTATGTAACTTACCAGACCAAAAGTTGTTGACGCTGTATTGATGCTCATTTCCAGAATCGGGCTGGGAGGGTATTGCACCCTCTTTCACATATAAAGGCAGCCAATACCTCCGTTAACAATGGCAGCACCCAATAGCCACTCAGATTACACATAATGCAAGACCAAAAATTGTTGACGCTCGGTTGACGCTCATTTCACCACAGGCCTATCTGCAATATATTATTATTTAATTTGACACAACATATCATTAAAGGTGTTTTGGCAGCTGTTCTATCATCATCATGTACTTTCTCCTTCATCACTACATTGTTCTTTAATAATACATGTAAAGATATGCTTTAACGTATACTCTTAAGTGTCCACTAATTGTCAATTATAGTACAATCTAGACTTCATTTCCTTTATATCAATGCTTCTCTTCACTTGCAGGTTCGCTGAATTGGCAGCTGTCATCTGCAAATGGATGTCAGCTGCATTACCACACTGCAGATAGTATACTAACCAGTTGTTGTTCCTTCATCAGTTAGCAAATCAGCATTAAAGCCAAGATCGTACTTGCAACCCTTGGCATATGTGTCAAGATTAAAAAATATAGCGCTGGGATGTGGAGTATGTTTCTGGACATATCCTGGAGGCACGCCATCGATTTTGGCAGCGAGTTCTCCTGCAATGTCACTGGTTGGCATATGTACAGTGCCAGTCAAATTTAGCTTCGCATCTGGATGTGGGCTGTCTCAGTCAGTTTGGTGGATGTGCACCCATACCGGTCCGCCTCCAGCTTGTTTAGTAGTTGGGTGCTGTACTGTTTTGGCAAGGAAGGCAGCCGTCCATTTTATTCTCACACAGTATAGCTGGGTAACATACCATCGTAGGCATCACATTGTGATACACACGAAGTTCAACTCCCAGCATCTTTTCTTCCTCGAATTAGGAGCAAAGGTCATTGATCAGATATTGTGTTTCCTCCATTGAGGCGTGGAAAAACCCTCCATTGGCCATTTTGGCAATATTTAACGCAAGGCCCATGTTGGACTGTTCTAGCTGTATGCTACCTTCTTGCCTTGCCATAGTCGCAGACATGTTGAAATCTTGCTAGAAATTACTTGCCGCTTCTACATTTGAAATTCGGCTATTACCTCAACTATATATGCTTCTGTAGTATTCTATAAGGTATTCAAACTCTGTGTCGTCCACCCTTGGAGATGCTTATCACAAAATCTGTCCACAAAAACCCCAGAGCTGACAACATCAGGATATTCGTTTTCCTGGAATGTGTAGACAAATTCCGCAGTCCACCATGGAGGTTTCCCATTGCTCACATGTAAATGTTGATCACGTAGCTCATTACGTACACCACCTGTGTATTTTATCATTAGCTAATGGCAGTGTATCTGCAAATGAATGTAATTACAGCAGATTGCATGCGGCTTCCGATTCTTGTTACTTTCGGTTTTATAAACTATTTTAAATGTGCGTCCTGGGTAATATTTGCGGGGGTTGCAATGGCAGCGTTGCAGTTGACTTACTGGTCTCTGCATTTTAGTGGTGTATAGGTGGGTGGCTTATTGGATGAAGCGTTTGTCATTCTGCTCAAATTACATACGCTCACACCTTGTTGCGGTATTTCTGGAGCCAAGATTGGCTGATGTGGAAAAGGAGAGGAAGATGATAACTAAAAGAAGTGGGAAGTGCTGAGGAAGATTATAATGAAAAGAAGTGGGATTTCCTGAAGAATATACAGTTAGCATCAGGTCAAAATGGAATGACTAACAGCCAACTTGCATGTTTGAGTTGAAATGTATTCTGCTGCATATAACTGCAGGTTGTATGGGTTTCCAACTGGTCTGCAATTTGCACCAAGTCGGTCTGCTGTTGTGTGTGTGTTTACAGGGACTAACAGACTCACAAAGACTGCCACAATCTTCTGTTTGGAACATGTGAACAGCACAATCCTTCACGGATAGAACATCTGCTGATGTTCATTTCAAGAATTCCCCGGGATCTGACATGAAACAGACGCTGAACATTACGCAATATTGGACGGTTAGCATTACTATTCCCATTATATTGACAGTCAAAACGCAGATTTTGCTTTGATCAAACCAATTAAGTGTACCAACCTTGACATAAAAGATGCAGCTTGCCTCCATTTGCTCCTTGTCTTGCACCATCCAATATCTCGCTCATCAATAAAGTCAACACAGAATACAATGGTCAATACTCCGAAAAATAATCCTTCGCCACTACAGGCCTGTATATATGGCAAATTGACATAGCACCTCGCACGATGAAATCATCCAGTGACTGAAGGCGAGACTGGGTTGCAAGCAGAATGGGTCCGATCCCTTGGAGGATAGTGCCGCTTGTGATCTCAAAAGAAGCTTACGGCAGCAAAACCACTAGAAATGAACTTTACATGCAATGAAGAAAGAGAGAAATGGATCCAGGATGATGTGGATAGAAAGATCACTGTGGCATGAAATCGAGTTCAAGACAGCAATTATGAAGGAGCAGGAACATATGAGAAATGTTGAAATGGCGGGATTGGCAACCAGAAAGTCCAAAACAACATTTGAGAAGGTGTTACACGACATTGAAGATAGTCTGAGCCATCTTGCAAGTTCCGATGATGACGACGATGGGGAAGTCATGGATGATGATGGAAAAGATGGAGAGCTGTGTAACTTTAGTGAAGATGACGAACCCGGCTGGGTGATGGACGCAACTTCCAAAACAATACACTGTTGCATGGAGAGATTTTGGCAAAAGCAGATGACACTGATTAAATTGACGCAACCGGGATTGTGAGGTGCAGCCAGCTACTTCCATAAGGGAGATGAGTAAAACAGAATGTTGGACATGAAGGTCCCGGTTGTTGTTCAACCTCAAATGGACGATGATGTAGCCACATCTATACCTACAACATTTCATGAAATTATTGAGACTCTTTATAGCA